>Ga0247813_10000535_pt1 | contig 34711 bp, 32 predicted proteins | sample UWRJL169409C1_FD_180719 | JGI IMG/M metagenome (GOLD analysis project Ga0247813, IMG submission 180719) | Plant litter microbial communities from Arlington Agricultural Research Station in Wisconsin, United States - UWRJ-L169-409C-1 | ecosystem: Environmental > Terrestrial > Plant litter >... | reverse complement strand
CCGTAGCGGTGGTGGCGGCGGCGGTGGTTACGGCGGCGGCGGCGGTGGCCGCGGCGGCTACTAAGCCCTCCCCCACGCTCAAGAAAAAAGGCTCCTTCGGGAGCCTTTTTTGCGTCTGGCCGTCGCGCGACCCTGCCAGCGCAGCACGCTTTTACGCGTTACTGCGTACCACCCCGGTCAGCCGGCCGTCAGGCGCCCCCGACGACCCTCAGTGTTCCAAAACAGAGGGTAGAGACAATGGGAATCAAGAGTCAGGCTGACTTCTTTTCGGGGGTCATGTTCACTGCCGTGGGCGCCACCTTCGCGGTCGGCGCCAACAGCTACAACATCGGAGACGGCGCCCGCATGGGCCCCGGCTACTTCCCGCTCATGCTGGGCATCATCCTCGCCGTGCTGGGGCTGATCATCATCTTCCAGTCGCTGATCGTGGAGACGGCCACGGGCGACAAGATCGGCAAGTGGGCCTGGAAACCCCTGTTCTTCGTGATCGCAGCCAATCTCGCCTTCGGCGTGCTGCTGGGCGGACTGCCAAGCATCGGACTGCCGGCCATGGGAATGATCATCGCGATCTACGCGCTGACCGTCATTGCCAGCCTCGCAGGCAACGAGTTCAAGCTGCGCGACGTGCTGGTGCTCGCCACCATCCTCGCGGCAGGCAGCTACGTGGCATTCATCTGGGCGCTCAAGTTGCAGATCCAGGTCTGGCCTACCTTCATTTCGGGCTGAGGAGACCTTCATCATGGATCTGATCCACAACCTTTCCATCGGTTTCGGTGTTGCTTTCACCTTCACCAACCTCCTGTACTGCCTGGTCGGCTGCATCCTGGGCACGCTGATCGGCGTGCTGCCGGGCATCGGCCCGGTCGCCACCATCGCCATGCTGCTGCCAGCCACCTACGCGCTGCCACCGGTGTCGGCGCTCATCATGCTGGCCGGCATCTACTACGGCGCGCAGTATGGCGGCTCGACCACGGCCATCCTGGTCAATCTGCCGGGCGAGTCTTCGTCGGTCGTGACCTGCATCGACGGCTACCAGATGGCACGAAACGGGCGGGCCGGCCCGGCGCTGGCGGCAGCGGGGCTGGGCTCGTTCTTCGCGGGCTGCGTCGGTACGCTGATCCTGGCGGCCTTTGCGCCACCTTTGACCGAACTGGCCTTCAAGTTCGGCCCGGCCGAATACTTCTCGCTGATGACGCTGGGCCTGATCGGCGCGGTGGTGCTGGCGTCGGGTTCGCTGCTCAAGGCCGTGGCCATGATCGTGCTCGGGCTGCTGCTGGGCATCGTCGGCACCGACGTGAATTCGGGTGTGGCGCGCTTCAGCTTCGACATCCCGGAACTCACCGACGGCATCGGCTTCGTCGTGATCGCGATGGGCGTGTTCGGCTATGGCGAAATCATCGGCAACCTGTCGCAGCCCGATGACGAGCGCGAGGTCTTCACGGCCAACGTCAAGGGCCTGTGGCCCACCAAGGACGATTTCAAGCAGATGACGCCTGCCGTGCTGCGCGGAACCGCGCTGGGCTCGGCGCTGGGCATCCTGCCCGGCGGTGGCGCGCTGCTGGCCGCGTTCGCGGCCTACGCACTGGAGAAGAAGATCAAGATGAAGCCGGGCGAAGTGCCCTTTGGCAAGGGCAACATCCGCGGCGTCGCGTCGCCGGAGTCGGCCAACAACGCTGGCGCGCAGACCTCGTTCATCCCGCTGCTGACGCTGGGCATTCCGCCCAACGCCGTGATGGCGCTGATGGTCGGTGCCATGACCATCCACAACATCCAGCCCGGTCCGCAGGTCATGACCAGCAACCCTGAGCTCTTCTGGGGCCTGATCGCTTCGATGTGGATCGGCAACGCGATGCTGATCATCCTGAACCTGCCGCTGATCGGCATGTGGATCAAGCTGCTGACGGTGCCCTACAAGTTCCTGTTTCCCGCGATCGTGCTGTTCTGCGCCATCGGCGTTTACTCGACCAACAACAACACCTTCGACGTGTGGATGGTGGGCCTGTTCGGCTTCATCGGCTACCTGTTCCTCAAGCTCAAGACGGAACCGGCGCCGCTGCTGCTGGGCTTCATCCTGGGTCCGATGATGGAAGAGAACCTGCGGCGCGCGCTGCTGCTGTCGCGCGGCACCTGGAGCGTGTTCGTCACCCGGCCGCTGTCGGCCAGCCTGCTGGTGGCCGCATGCCTGCTGTTGGGCATCGTGCTGCTGCCCTCGATCAAGGCCAAGCGCGAAGAAGCCTTCGTCGAAGAGTAGGCTCTTCGCCCCGCGCCAGGGTTCAAGCCTGGCGCGGCTTAACGCGCGAGGCCGCTTCCTTGGCGTTGGTGCGGGCGGTGTCGATGTCGGCCGCATGCGCCAGCGCCACGCCCATGCGGCGCTTGACGAAGCTCTCGGGCTTGCCGAACAGACGGATGTCGGTGCCGGGCACCTGCAGCGCGTCGGCCACGCCGTCGAAGGCGATGCCGGTGGCGTCGGTGCCGCCGTAGATCACGGCGCTGGCGCCCGGGCTCTTGAGCGTGGTGTCCACGGGCAGGCCCAGGATGGCGCGCGCATGCAGTTCGAATTCGTTCTGCCACTGCGTGGCCATGGTCACCATGCCGGTGTCGTGCGGCCGCGGGCTCACTTCGCTGAACCAGACCTCGTCGCCCTTGACGAACAGCTCGACGCCGAAGAGCCCCTGCCCGCCGAGGTCGGACGTGACCTTCTCGGCGATGTCCTGCGCCTTGCGCAGTGCGGGTGATGCCATGGGATGCGGCTGCCAGCTCTCGACATAGTCGCCGCTCACCTGCACATGGCCGATGGGCTCGCAGAACGAGGTCTGCACTGTGCCGCCCGCGTCGACGGCGCGCACGGTCAGCAGCGTGATCTCGTAGTCGAAGTCGATGAAGCCTTCGACGATGATCCGGCCATGGCTCACACGACCGCCGGCCATCGCATGGTCCCAGGCCTTCTGCACGTCGGCCGGGCCGTCGATCTTGCTCTGCCCCTTGCCCGAGCTGCTCATCACCGGCTTGACGATGCACGGATACCCGATGCCGCCGTCGATGGCCGCCTGCAGTTCGGCCAACGAGTCGCAGAACCGGTACGGGCTGGTCGGCACGCCCAGCGTTTCTGCGGCCAGACGGCGGATGCCCTCGCGGTCCATCGTGAGCCGCGCGGCGCGGGCCGTCGGGATGACGCGCACGACGCCCGCGTCCTCGAGCGTCTGCAGCATCGACGTGGCGATGGCCTCGATCTCGGGCACGACGAGCTGCGGGCGTTCCGCCTCGATCAGCGCCTTGAGCTGCGCCGGATCGCTCATGGTGATGGTGCGCGCGTGGTGGGCGACCTGCTGGCCGGGCGCGTTCTCATAGCGGTCGACCGCGATGGTTTCGACGCCGAGACGTTGCAGGGCGATCAGCACTTCCTTGCCGAGTTCACCGGAGCCGAGCAGCATCACGCGGGTTGCAGAAGGGGAAAGAGGGGTACCGAGGGTCGTCATGGCCGCCACTTTAATGCAGCCACCGCCATGTCACCCACGGGAACGGCGCGGCACGGCTCCTGCGACACAATCGATCCAAGCGGGCGCGTTCGCCGCCCCACCCTCTTCAGAACTTTCATCCAGGAGCACTTCAATGAGCATTCAAACGGTCGGCATCATCGGCGCCGGCACCATGGGCAACGGCATCGCACAGGCCTGCGCGGTCGCGGGCGTTCGCGTCGTCATGGTCGACATTGCCCAGGCAGCGGTCGACAAGGGCATGGCCACCGTGTCGAGCAGCCTCGACCGGCTGATCAAGAAGGAAAAGCTGACCGCCGAACAGAAGACGGCGGCGCTGGCGCTGATCAAGGGCTCGACGAACTACGACGACCTGAAGGATGCGCAGCTCGTCATCGAAGCGGCCACCGAAAACTACGAGCTCAAGCTCAAGATCCTCAAGCAGGTCGACGCCATGCTGCCGCCCGAAGTCATCGTGGCGTCGAACACGTCCTCGATCTCGATCACGCAACTGGCGGCAGTCACCTCGCGCGCCGACCGCTTCATCGGCATGCATTTCTTCAACCCGGTGCCGATGATGGCGCTGGTGGAGATCATCCGCGGCTACCTCACCAGCGACGCCACGCACGACGCCGTCAAGGCGCTGGCGGAAAAGCTGGGCAAGTCGCCGATCACGGTCAAGAACGCGCCGGGCTTCGTGGTCAACCGCATCCTGGTGCCGATGATCAACGAGGCCTTCTTCGTTCTGTCCGAGGGCATTGCGACGGCCGAGGACATCGACGCGGGCATGAAGCTGGGCTGCAACCAGCCGATCGGACCGCTGGCGCTCGCCGACATGATCGGCCTGGACGTCTGCCTGGCCGTGATGGAGGTCTATCTGAAGGAATTCGGCGACTCCAAGTACCGCCCCTGCCCGCTGCTCAAGGAGATGGTCGCCGCGGGCCAGCTGGGCCGCAAGACCGGCCGTGGCGTTTACAGCTACTGAAGAAGACGGCACCGCAGCCGCAAAGTTCTTTCACCGGAGACAAGCCATGACCGTCATCGCCACCACCCCGCCCGCAGAAGGCTGCATCGACATGCAGGTGCTCGATCACGTGCTGCTGATCGGCATCAACCGTCCCGCCAAACGCAATGGCTGGACGCCGCAGATGTTTCGGCAGCTCGCCGAGGCCTACACGCGCCTGGACGACGACCCCGCCCTGCGCGTGGGTGTGCTTCATGCCATGGGGGATCACTTCACGGCGGGACTCGACCTGCCACTCATCGCCGAGTACATGAAGCAGGGCAACAAGCTGGTGCCGGACGACGGCACGCTGGTCGAGCCGCACAACATGGGGCAGCCAGGCTACCGGCGGCGCACCAAGCCGATGGTCGTGGCGGTCAAGGGCATCTGTTTCACGGTCGGCATCGAGCTGATGCTGGCGGCCGACATCGTGGTGGCGGCCGACAACTGCCGCTTCTCACAACTGGAAGTGCAACGCGCCATCATGGCGTCGGGCGGTGCCACGATCCGCATGGCCGAACGCGCCGGCATGGGCAACGCCATGCTGCACCTGCTCACGGCCGACGAATTCGACAGCGCCGAGGCCTATCGCCTCAACTTCGTGCAGAAGGTGGTGCCGGCCGGCCAGGAGCTCGACGAGGCGTTGAAGATCGCGCAGCGCATTGCGGCGCAGGCACCGCAGGCCGTGGTCGCGACGCGGCTCAACGTGCTGCGCGCGATCGAGGAAGGCGCCGTCCAGGCCACGCAGGATTTCGAGCCGGTGAAGCGGCGCCTGCTGCACAGTGAGGATGCCGCCGAAGGCATCCGCTCCTTCATCGAGCGCCGTCCGGCGAAGTTCACGGGCCGCTGAGCCGGAGCCACGGTCCCATGTCGCAAACCTTCCGTCCCCTCGCGCTCGCCGCGATCTTTTGTGCCTGCACCATGAACGCCAGCCAGGCCCAGACGCCGTCCGCCCCCGCCCTGCCCGATCCCGCCGCCACTTCGGTGGGCCCAATGGGATGGATGCAGGGCTTTCCGCCGTCGGCCGACAAGCTCATCGTGTTCGAGAACCCCATGAGCGGCGCCTTTCCGCGCAACCGCTGGACCTTTTCGCATGTGCGTGAACTGGGTCCGACGGCCAACGTATGGCGTGGCCCCGGCGCCGGCAGCGCGCTGGTGGCGGCGCCGCGCGATCTCGATGGCGTGGCGTTCAAATCGATGGGCGGCGAGGAGCTGAACTTCGGCCAGATGCTCACCCGCACCTACACCGACGGCGTGCTCGTGCTGCACAAGGGCCGCGTGGTCTACGAGAAGTACTTCGGTGCGCTCACGCCCGAACGGCCGCACCTGGCGATGTCCGTCACCAAGTCCTTCGTGGGCATCCTGGCCGCCATCTCGGTGACCGAAGGCAAGCTCGACCCGGCCGCACCGGTGACGCGGTACCTGCCCGAGATGAAAGACACCGCATACGGCGACGCCACGGTGCGCCAGGTGATGGACATGACCATCGGCGTGAAGTATTCGGAGAACTATGCCGATCCGAAGGCGGAGGTGTTCGACTACGCACGGGCCGGCGGCATGATGGCCTCGGGGCCGAACTACGCGGGCCCGAAGACCTTCTACGATTTCCTGAAGACGCTCCAAAAGGAAGGCGAGCACGACGCCGGATTCGCCTACAAGACGGTGAACGCCGAAGTGCTCGCATGGATCCTGGCGCGTGCCAACAACCAGTCGCTGCCCGAACTGCTGAGCGAGAAGATCTGGCGCCGCATCGGTGCCGAGCAGGACGCCTACTTCATGGTCGACCGCATCGGCACGGCGTCGGGCGGCGGCGGACTCAACACCACCTTGCGCGACCTCGCCCGCTTCGGCGAGGCCATGCGCAACGGCGGGCGCGCCAACGGCCAGCAGGCGATTCCTGCCGCGGCGGTGGCCGACATCACGCGCGGCGGCGACCCGGCCAAGTTCGCCAAGGGTGGCTATGCGCTGCTGCCGGGCTGGTCGTACCGTGACATGTGGTGGATCACGAACAATGAACACGGCGCCTACATGGCACGCGGCATCCACGGCCAGAGCATCTACGTCGACCCGAAGGCGGAGATGGTGATCGTGCGCTACGCAGCGCATCCCGTCGCAGCCAATTCGGGCAACGACCCGCTCACCCTGCCGGCGTTCCACGCCGTTGCGAAGGCGCTGATGGCGCCCTGAAGCCCCACCGGTGGTCCGACCCTGTCGGCCCGATGGAATTACATTGCACACAATTTAATTGCACGGCATAATCCAGGTCATGCGTTCCGCACCTACCACCCTCGCCTCTCACGACATGCAACAGTTGGACAACCAGCTGTGCTTCGCGATGTATTCGGCGTCGCTGGCCATGACGCGGCTCTACAAACCCCTGCTTGAAAAGCTCGGCCTGACCTACCCGCAGTACATCGTGATGCTGGCCCTTTGGGAGCGAGACGGCGTGATGGTCTCCGAACTCGGCGAACGCCTGTCGCTCGACTCGGGCACGCTCACGCCCCTCCTCAAGCGCTTGGAAACCGGCGGTTTCGTGGCGCGCGTGCGCGACGTGGCCGACGAGCGCCGGGTGCACGTCACGCTCACTGCCGTGGGCCGCAAGCTGAAGGCCCGCGCGGCAGGCGTGCCGGCATGCCTGCTGGCGGCCTCGCAGTGCTCGGTGCCCGAGCTCGTGCAGCTCACACAACAGATCCAGACCCTGCGCGACCGCATCAAGGCCGCCTGAAACCTTTCTTCCCTTTCTTCCCCTCCCTCCAACCCTGTCAACAGAAGGAATCACCATGACGACGAAACTCGACAAAGTTCTCTACACCGCCGAAGCACACACCACCGGCGGCCGCGACGGCGCAGGCAAGTCCAGCGACGGCGCCATCGATGTGCAGCTGAGCTCGCCGGGTTCGGGCAAGCCAGGCACCAACCCCGAGCAGCTGTTCGCAGTGGGCTATGCCGCCTGCTTCATCGGCGCCATGAAGGCCGTCGGCCCAAAGATCAGCGTCAAGGTGCCGGACGACGTCGCCATCGACTCCAAGGTGTCCCTCGGCCCGACCAATGGCGGCGCTGCCTATGGCATTTCGGTGGCCCTGGCCATCACCCTGCCAGGCCTGGACGACGCACAGAAGAAGCTGCTGGTCGACACCGCTCACCAGGTGTGCCCTTACTCGAACGCCACCCGCGGCAACATCGACGTCGAAATCACCATCGCCTGATCGCGCGTTCCCGTTTGGCTGGCAGCCGTTCGTGCTGCCAGCGCCAAGGGGCGATCCCGCCAATGCGGGGTCGCCCTTTTTCACGTCCGGATTGCTTCAGCGGCCTTGTCCCGCGCGTGACGCGCCAGGGCTCGCCCGGTGGCAGAGTCTGCGGCGCTCGGCTAAGGTCGGCGCATGCCCACGACCACCCTCCTCGTCCGCCGCGACCAGCTCGCCACCACCCGCCTTCGCACGCAGGAAGACAGCCCGCTCAAGCCGGGCGAAGTGCGCGTTCGCATCGACGCCTTTGCGTTCACGTCCAACAACATCACGTACGCCGCCTTTGGCGACGCAATGGGCTATTGGCAGTTCTATCCCAGCGGCGAAGAGGGTTGGGGGCAGATCCCGGTGTGGGGTTTCGGTAGCGTGTCGCAGTCTCTGCACCCAGGCGTTGCCGTGGGCGAGCGCCTTTATGGGTACTGGCCGATGGCGTCGAGCGCCGTGCTGGCGCCCGATCGCCTGTCGGCCCTGCGCTTTGCCGATGGCGCGCCGCATCGCGCCGAACTGGCGGCGGTCTACAACCAGTATTTCCGTTGCGCGAGCGACCCGCTGTACACGGCCGACACCGAAGCCACGCAGGCCCTGTTGCGCCCGCTTTTCATCACGTCCTGGTTGATCGACGACTTCCTGGAAGACAACGATTTCTTCGGCATCCGGTCTCAGGGAGCGCCCGGCGTGGTCCTGCTGTCGAGCGCGTCGAGCAAGACAGCCTATGGCACGGCTTTCCTGCTGCACCAGCGCCCGGGCGTCGAGGTCGTCGGCCTCACCTCCGCCGCCAACAAGGCCTTCTGCGAGAGCCTGGGCTGCTACCACCGCGTGCTGACCTACGAAGGGCTCGACCAGATCGCCGCCGACGCACTTTGCGTCTACGTCGACTTTGCCGGCAATGGCGAACTGCGGCGCGCCATCCACACGCGCTTTGCGAACCTGCGCTACAGCAGTTCCATCGGCGGCACACACGTTGAACAGTTGGCTGCGAGCGGCTCGGGCAAGGGCTTGCCAGGACCGCGCGCGACGCTGTTCTTCGCGCCGGCGCAGATCAAGAAGCGCACCGCCGAATGGGGTGCCGATGTGTTCGGCCAGCGCATGGCGGCGGCCTGGCGCGCGTTCATCGCCCGGGTGGAGGGCGACGCGGGCGCGCAATCGCCTTGGCTCACCGTCACGCAGCATCGGGGCGACGCGGCCGTGCAGGCGGCCTACGCGCAGGTGCTGTCCGGACGGGGAGACCCGCGCATCGGCCATATGCTGTCGCTGGCGCCCGGAGCCACCGCCGGGTAGACAATGCCCGCATGACCCTTTCTGCAGCGCCCGCGAACACCCATCCCTACGAGAGCCTCACGCCCGACGTGGTGCTCGACGCGCTCGCCACGCTCGACCTGCACGGCGACGGCCGCCTGACCGGCCTCAACTCCTACGAAAACCGCGTTTACCAGGTGTTCCTGGAAGACCGCAGCGCGGTGGTGCTCAAGTTCTACCGCCCTGGACGCTGGAGCACGGACGAGATCCTCGAAGAACACGCCTTCGCGCTCGAACTCGCTGCGGCCGAAGTCCCGGCCGTCGCTCCGCTGACCCTGCACGGCCGCACGCTGCACCAGCATGCCGGATTCGCCTTCAGCGTGAGCCCTTACCGGGGCGGGCGCGCGCCCGAGCTGGACGATTTCGAAGTGCTCGAATGGGTCGGTCGCTTTCTGGCGCGAATCCACACCATCGGCATGCGCCGGCCGTTCGAGGCCCGTCCGACGCTCGACCTGCGGACCTTCGGCACCGCGTCGCGCGACTGGCTGCTGAGCAATGAAAAGATTCCGCTGGACGTGCAACGCGAATGGGAAACCGCCTGCAACGAGGCGCTCGCGCGCATCGAAGCCACGGCGCTGGGTGCGAGTGGCGACGCCACCCTGAGGAAGCTGCGGCTGCATGGCGACGTGCATCCCGGCAACATCCTCTGGACACCAACCGACCGGCCCGGCGGCGGCCCGCACTTCGTCGACCTGGACGATGCTCGCACCGGCTTCGCCGTGCAGGACCTGTGGATGTTGCTGTCGGGCGAACGCGCACAGCGCACCGGACAACTCGGCGGCCTGCTCGATGGTTATGAGCAGTTCCGTGAGTTCGACCGCCGCGAGCTGGCGCTGGTCGAGCCGTTGCGCACGCTGCGGCTCATCCATTACAGCGCGTGGCTCGCGCGCCGCTGGGAAGATCCGATCTTCCCGATCAACTTCCCGTGGTTCGGCTCCAGCGACTACTGGAAAGGCCAGGTGCTCATGCTGCAGGAGCAGTGTGAGCAGATGGACGAAGAGCCGCTGTACGCCTGATCAGCCCACCAGCAGGGCGTTGACGCGCCGCAGGTACGCCGCCGGATCGGCCGGCATGCCGCCTTCGGCCAGCAGCGCCTGGTCGAACAGGATGTGCGCCAGGTCGTCGAACTGCGTCGCGCTTTCCAGCCGCTGGACCAGCGGGTGCTCTGCATTGACTTCCAGCACGGGCTTGAGGTCGGGCGCGGGCTGGCCGGCCTGCTTGAGCATGCGCGCGAGTTGCGTGCTCATGCCGCCGTCCTGCACGACCAGGCAAGCTGGCGAGTCGACCAGGCGGGTCGTCACGCGCACGTCGCCGGCCTTGTCCTTGAGGACTTCCTTGAGCTTTTCCAGCACGGGCTTGAAGGTCTCGGCCGTCGCTTCGGCCGCCTTCTTTTCGTCCTCGTCCTGCAGCTTGCCCAGGTCGACAGCGCCCTTGGCGACGCTCTGCAACGGCGTGCCTTCGAAATCGTTGAGGTAGTTGAGCGCCCACTCGTCGACACGGTCGGTCATCAGCAGCACTTCGATGCCCTTCTTCTTGAAGACCTCGAGCTGCGGGCTGTTCTTGGCGCCGGCGAGCGTGTCGGCGGTGATGTAGTAGATGGCGTCCTGGCCGTCCTTCATGCGCGCCTTGTAGTCCGCCAGGCTCACGCTCACCGTGTCGCTGGTGCTCGACGCGAAGCGCAGCAGCTTGGCGATGCGCGCGCTGTTGACCATGTCCTCGCCCAGGCCTTCCTTGAGCACAGCGCCGAACTCGGCGTAGAACTTGGCGTACTTGCCTGCGTCCTCGCCGCCCGCGAACTCGACTGCGGCTTCCGCGGCCGGCACGGTGGCGTCGGCCTTCTTGTCGACGACGTCGGTCACGCCTTCGGTCGGCTCGGGGGCGGGCACGGATTCACCGGAACCCACGTCGATCTTGCCGGCGGCGCTCTCCGCCGCGCTCTTTTCCTTCCTGGCCAGGTCCTCGAGCATCGACAGCACGCGCTTGGTGCTGCCTTCGCGGATCGCCTTGACGTCGCGGCTTTCCTGCAGCAACTCGCGGCTCACGTTGAGCGGCAGGTCCGACGAGTCGATCACGCCCTTGACGAAGCGCAGGTAGCTGGGCATCAGCGCCTCGGCGTCGTCCATGATGAAGACGCGCTTGACGTACAGCTTGACGCCCGCGGTCTTGTCGCGGTTCCACAGGTCCATCGGCGCCTTCGCCGGGATATAGAGCAATTGCGTGTACTCGGTGCTGCCTTCCACGCGGTTGTGGCTCCAGGTCAGCGGCGCCTCGAAGTCGTGGCTGATGTTCTTGTAGAACTCTTCGTACTCTTCCTTGGTCACGTCCTTCTTGGCCCGCGCCCAGAGCGCGCTGGCCTTGTTGACGGGCTCCCATTCGCCGGTCTTGACCATGTCGCCGGGTTGGTCGTTCTCGCCTTCCTTCCACTCCTCGCCTTCCATCAGGATCGGCAGCGAGATGTGGTCGGAGTATTTAGCGATGACCGACTTGAGCTTCCAGAGGTTGAGGTACTCCTCGGCCTCTTCGCGCAGATGCAGCGTGACACTGGTGCCGCGCTGGGCGCGCTCGATGTCTGCAACCTCGAAGTCGCCCGTGCCGGTGCTGGCCCAGCGCACGCCTTCGTTCGCGGGGGCGCCGGCACGGCGTGACTCGACCGAAATGCGATCGGCCACGATGAAGCCCGAATAGAAGCCCACGCCGAACTGGCCGATGAGCTGCGCGTCGGTCTTCTGGTCTCCACTGAGCTTGCTCATGAAGTCCTTGGTACCGCTCTTGGCGATGGTGCCGAGGTTGTCGATGGCTTCCTGCTTGGACAGGCCGATGCCGTTGTCGGCAATGGTGATGGTCTTGGCCGCCTTGTCGAAAGACACGCGCACCTCGAGGTTGGGCGCGTCCTCGTACAGCGCAGCGTTGTTGATGGCCTCGAAGCGAAGCTTGTCGCAGGCGTCGGACGCGTTGGAGATCAATTCGCGGAGAAAGATCTCCTTGTTCGAATAGAGCGCATGCGTCACGAGGTGCAGCAGTTGCGCGACTTCGGCCTGGAAAGGAAGGGTGGTGGAGCTGTTGTTGGACATGTCTCGGGTGAACCAGGGAAAAGTGGACGAACGTTCAAGGAATTCGCGATTCTACGAAGCCCTGAATCTAGGGTCGACACGCCTGATTTCAACAACCTTCGGGGGCATTCGTGAACAGATGCCGATCTGCCGCGCGTGCTCGCGCGACGCGGCGGAAAACGACAGACCCCGTCCCTAGAATCCGCCCTCCGCGGCGCTCGCCGGACGGTCATGTCACACATTCAGGGATCAAAAAAATGCAACACAGCAACATCAAGAAATGGTCGGCCGAGTTCATCGGAACGTTCTGGCTCACCTTCGGCGGCTGCGGCAGCGCCGTGCTGGCGGCGGCCTTTCCGCAACTGGGGATCGGCTTTGCGGGGGTGGCGCTCGCCTTCGGCCTGACCGTGTTGACGGCGGCCTATGCGCTCGGTCCCATCTCGGGCGGCCACTTCAACCCCGCCGTCTCCGTCGGCCTCGTGGTCGGCAGGCGTTTCCGCGCAGCCGAACTGCCGGGCTACGTCATCGCCCAGGTCCTGGGCGCGATCGCCGCGGCCAGCGTGCTGTACGTGGTCGCCACGGGCAAGCCGGGCGCCGACATCGGCGGCTTTGCCACCAACGGCTATGGCGCGCATTCGCCCGGCGGGTTCGACCTGACGGCGGCGCTGGTCACCGAAGTGGTGCTGACGGCCATCTTCCTGATCGTGATCCTTGGCGCCACCGCGCGCCATGCGGCGGCGGGCTTCGGCGGCCTGGCCATCGGGATGTGCCTGACGCTCATCCACCTCATCTCGATTCCGGTGACCAACACCTCGGTCAATCCGGCACGCAGCACCGGCCCGGCGCTCTTCGGCCCTTCCTATGCGATGTCCGAGCTGTGGCTCTTCTGGGCCGCGCCGGTCGCCGGTGCCATCCTCGGCGCCTTGATCTACAACCTGCTGCTCAAGGACGACTGAGCCCGCCGCGGCCGGCAGACGCGGCGCATCAGCTGCCTGCGCTCACGACAGGCATCGGCATGGCGGTCGACTGGCCGATGGATTCGGTTCCGGCCGGGCGCGCCGCCGCCATGGCGCCGCGCTGCACTTCGTCCAGGGAGATCATGGAAGCCGGGATTACCGCGCTGGTCGACTGGCCGATCGACTCCGTTCCCGAGGCGTGCGAAGCCGCCACCGCATCGGCTTGCACTTGGGCGTTGTCGGGCGAATTCAGCGACAAGGGGCGGTAGTCCGACCCGTCGCTCGTCTGCGCGAAGGCGGCACCGGCGGCCAGCACGCTGCATGCGGCCACTGCACCGAGGGCCACGCGTCGAAAGGTGTTTGTCATGAGGTTCTCCTGAAGTGATACGGGCAGGTCTCGCACCGCAAGCCTGCCGGCTGTGGTGGACCTTGGATCACTGTAGTTGTGCTCTCTGAGGCCACAGTGAGCAAAGTCTTAGCAGGCAGTGAGCATCACGCGCCCAGATGCACCCGCGCCACCAACCCGGTTCGTCCCTCGCGCGGCAGCAGTTCGATCCACAGGCCGTGGCGCTGAGCCGCCGCACGGGCAATGGCCAGGCCCAGGCCGCTGCCGCCCGACGGCGCGCCAGCCACGCGAAAAAAACGGTCGAACACACGCTCTCGCAGCGCAGGTGCGATGCCCGGCCCGTCATCGACCACGTCCACGACCGGATGCCCGTCCACCGCATGCAGCACCACGTCGACGGTGCCGCCTTCGGGCGCATAGCGGATCGCGTTGTCCACGAGGTTGTCGAACACGCTGCGCAACTCGGCGCGCGGCGCCCGAACGGTCGCCGTCAGCGTGCCCTCGAAACCCACGTCGATGCCGCGCCGGTCGGCCAGTGGCAACAGGCTGGCGAGGGCTTCACGCAGCAATGAAGCTACGTCCACCTCCACGGACGTTGCGGTCGCGTCCGGTGGCGCCTCCTGTCGCGACAGCGCCAGCAACTGTGCGACCAAGTGCTGGGTGCGCAACACGCCCGCCTCGAGTTGCGCGAAGCGGCTGGCCGCCTCGCCGGCGGGCACGTGCGCGCGCAGATTGTCGATCTGCAGGCGCACCGCGGCCACCGGCGTGCGCAACTCGTGTGCCGCGTCCGCCACGAAACGTTGCTGCACCTCCATCGAAGCGCGCATGCGCGCGAGCAAACCATTGAACGCAGCGACCAGCGGTGCAATCTCCTCGGGCACGCGAGCCAGCGGCAGGCCTGACGGACTGCGCTCGTCCTGCGTGGCCACCTCACTGGCGACTTCGCGCAGCGCACGTGATACGGTCGCCACGACCACCCAGAGCATGCACAACGCCACGGGCAGCCACAGCAGGATCGGAAGACCTTCCCACAGCGCGCGGCGCACGACCCGGCCGAGGCGATAGCCATGGCTCTGCAGGACCTGCACCCGGGGCATGCCCGTGGCATTGGCCGGGGGCGCCGTGTACACGCGCCAGCCCCCTACCTTGTCGGCATCCGCCGCCTGGTGGAATCCCGGTGGGGTCTGAAGCGGCAGCACCGCCCCGGGCCAGCTGCTCGCCAGCAACTCGCTGCCATCGTGCGTCCAGAGTTGCACGACCATGGCGCCGCGATGGACCACTTCCTCGTCGGTGAGCTGGACCAGGGGAGACACCGCCTGCTGCGCGGCATGCGACCGGGCCACCAGCAGCATCTGGTCGTCCATGAACTGCTGGATCGAACGATCGAAGGCCAGGTACGACAGCCAGGCCGTCACGACCATGGCCAGCAGGTTCACGGCCACCAGCCACCGCAGCAGGCGACCGCGCAACGATGCAGGGCGACTCCACGGCCGCCTCACGTTGCCACCACCCGCCAGCCGAGCCCGCGCACATTGCGGATCGCGTCCGGCCCGATCTTGCGTCGCATGCCGTGGATGAGGACGTCCACGGCGTTGCTGGTGACCTCCTCGCCCCAGCCGTAGAGGCGGTGTTCGAGCTGCTCGCGCGAAAGGACGGCACCCGGGCGTTCGAGCAGCGCGTGCAACAGCGCGAATTCGCGCGCGGTAAGGGCATCGCGACGGCCGTCGACGAGCACTTCGCGCGTGGTCAGGTCGAGCTGCAGCGCTGCACTGCCGATCAACGAGTGCGCCGAACCGTCGCGACGACGCACGACGGCGCGCATGCGCGCGAGCAGTTCGCGGAACTCGAAGGGTTTGAGCAGGTAGTCGTCGGCGCCCAGGTCGAGCGTCCGGACACGGTCGTCCAGCCCGTCGCGAGCGGTCAGCACCAGCACCGGTGTGACGTCGCCGCGCGCGCGGGCGCGCCGCAGCACTTCGACACCGTCGTGTCCCGGCAGGCCCAGGTCCAGCAATGCACAGGTGTAGCCGCCATCGGCCAGCGCGCTCAGTGCCAGTGGGCCCTCGCGCACCCAGTCGACCGACCATCCCGCGCCCTCGAGCGCCAGGCTCAGGCTGCGACCGATCATCTCGTCATCCTCGACCAGCAATGCGCGCACCGCGACCTCCTGAATGGACAAAGTGACCGAGGCTACCTGCGATTTCTTAGGGACACATGAGGCATCGATACCACCAAGCAGGCGGTTGCCCGATGTTTTCAGTTGTCGACGCGCACCCAACGCTTGCTCGCCATCACGCACAGCCCGCCTTCGGGACACCGTGCCAGCTTGCCGGTCGCCCGGGCTGCGTTGATTTCTTCGAACCATTGGGCCTCGTTCATGCGCATCTGCGCCTGCCAGGCCACGTAGCCAGCCACGCCGATGACGACCAGGGAGGCCAGTGAGATGGCTGCAAACGCCTTCCATGCCATCGCCCAAAGCGTTGCACTCAACCGATGCATGCGCGTTTCCAACTGCGCAGCGGCGTCCGCCACCCGCTGTGCACTGGCACCCAGGCCCTGTTCGTAACCACCCGCCGCCCCGCGCAACCCCTCGGTCGCGGCCTGGCGCGCGACGGCTTGGAACTGGGCCAGCGCATTGCGCGTGAGGTCGTCCGCGACCTGACCAGCCTGCCGCGCCGCGAGCACCATCGCCTGCGACGCCGCCGAGTTGGCCTCCGACACCTGTACGAGCCGCCCTTCGATCCGGTCCGTCACGGCCGCCAATTTCACGGCCAATGCCCTGACCTCGTCAACTTGAGTTTCCATGGACATCTGAATGCCTCCAATTACATCCGGATGCTGAGTTGGGGCGGTGCAACCTGGTGATTGAGGACAAGTTCCTGCGCCTTTGCCGCAACCAACTGATCGTTCACGTCACGACCTGCCTGCAGGAGCGCTTGCCCGTCCGCGCTTTGCAAGTAAGCCTGTGCCGTCGCACTGAAGGCCCGGTCATCGCCTGCAACGGCGGCCTGGAAAAGCTTGTCGAAGGCGTCGTCGTTGGCGGCGCCCGCCTGCGCAACGCTTATGGATGCCGGCTGCCCGGGAAGATCGTGACGACGAGGCGCATCTTCACTCAAGGGACGCTGCCACCAGCGCATCTCCGGCATCGGGTTGGAATGCTCCTTGTTGAGCGGGCTGTTGGGCACGGGATCCTGGATCGTTCGGATGCTGCGTCTATTTTCAGCCGGAAAATAATTGACCTTGCCATCCAATTCTTCCCGCTTTCCACTCCAAAGCGAAATCTCGGTGCGTTTGATGCCTGCGTGGTTCAAGCCAGCCCAAACGAAATCTACGCAGTTGTTGCGGGCATCCTTATAAAATTTATCGAATCCGAATTTCTCGGGATTTTCCCCAAACTCCTTGAGATCGCCATACTGCTTTTGCGTGATTTCCATAGTCCGCGCATACAGAGGTTTTTTATACGAATCCTCGTCTGCGCGCATCACAGCACCAGGACCACGAGCGCTCCCATTCATCAAAGGAGCAAATCCATAACTTTCACGATCTATGCCGTCGCTCGTCACGTAATACATGTGCCCCGGAACTGATGCTTCCGGCTTTCCATCCGAGCCTAACTTTGGAACCCCGTTACGATAGAGCAGCGTTCCAGGCGCTGCAGTATAGATTGTAACTGCGTACTTTTTATCAGGCATATTATTTCCCAAAACTAAATTCGTTTTTAACAGAAACCATCGAATTCACATTCTCAAAAATTCGCTGATCTTGGATAGTCTCTATTTTTGCCCGATACTTTCCAGGTTCTTTCAATAAAAATCGAATAAGACAAATGTAACCATCGGTTCCGGTGCTGGCATATAGAAAAGAATAATAAATCCCCGCCTGCCGGTCTTCTGGGACAAAATTCAGATATCTCGAAGGTTCGATTTCCCCGATAAATTGGTGGCCATCGATCAACTCAACGGGCACCTCTTTTCCATCCACAAAATGAACCACACTCACTTTGAAAGGAAAAAGTCCCTTGGGTGGCTTACCCCCCATCGCTACCAGAGGATCTTTCGCTTCCGTTCGATTGAAGGTCAGATTCACCATATAGACGTTATAGGGTCCTGCACTCCCAGGTTTTGCCTCGAAGTCCAAAGTGAGCCGATTGCCAGCCTTGCTGATGTCGAGAGGCGCTTCGACATGGATGCCCGGTCGGGAATCGCCGTCTTGCCAACAGGCAGACAATCCGAATAGCGCAACGCAAACTGCCGCAGTTGCACGAACTGGCTTGAAATTCATAGTCCCCTATTTTTTGGCAGGTGTATCAATGGTGCCGGCGTCGCGCACCAGCAGCATCCCTTGCGAACGCCCGGCAATGGCCTTGATGACCGGATGAACCGCGCGATGCGCAATGCGTAGTAGCGGCCGGCCCGGCTCTCGCAACCTCAACGGCTTTGCGCTGGGCCATCAAATACCACTTATTTCTCAGATCCCAAGCCAAAGATGCGGCCCGAGTGCGACACCGCCGGCAATCACATAGTCCATTTTCCCCGGCGCTGACATCCTATGGACTTCCATCAGCCCTTATGCTGGAGACGGATTGCTGTAAAGCGGCTTCCCAGGCGCTGCAGCACAGATTGCAAGCACATACCTTTTATCAGACATCTTATTTTCCCAAATTGAATCGCTTCTTCACCGCAACAATCGTTTTCACGCCATCAAAAATGGGTTGATCCTGGATTGTCTCGATTCTTGCCTGATATTTTCCGCTCTCTTTCAATACAAACCGAAAAAGACAGACGTAGCCTTTGGGCCAGTTGCTCGCGTAAACAAAAGAATAATAAACCCCAGATTGGCGATCTTCCGGAATAAAATTTGAGTATCTCGATGGATCGATTTCCCCAGCAAACGGAGAGCCTTCAATCGATTCGACTTGCACTTCTTTTCCATCTAAAAGACGAACCACGTGCACCTTGAACGGAAGAAGCGCCCCGGGAGGGTGGCCCGTGATTTTTCCCAAAGGATCGTTTTCATCTGTTCGATCAAAAGTCAGATTCACCATATAGACGTTATAGGGACCCGCATGCTCAGGCGTCGCCTCGAAGTCCAGGGTCAGTCGATTGCTGGCCTTGCTGATGTCAAGGGGTGCTTCCACGTTGATATCGTTTTTGGGCTTGTTGCCTTGCCAACAGGCAGACAATCCGAACAGCGCAACGCAAATTGCCGCCGTCGCGCACGCGTGCGTGAGATTCATAATTCCTTGTTTGGGTGGGCGCATCAACGGCTCGAGCTTGGTGCACCCGTAGCCTCCCTTGCGAGCGCCCGACCCTGGCGTTGAAGGCAGCAGGAGCACGCAATTCATACTAGCGGCCACGCCGGTTGTGGCCACCTCAACGGCTTGGCGTTGGGTGATCAAATGCCACTTATTTCTCAGATCCCAAACCCAACGTCGGCCGCCTGAATGCGACACACCCATTCACTGCCGAGCCCCGGGTTGACGTCTTGCTCGCGCATCGGCGTGGCGCGGATGGCTGGCAATTGCGGCGAAATACGGCGCTGGCTCCCAAAAAGAGCGCAACGCCCTGCAGGCGCTCAGAACCGCTCGTCCACCCCCAGGTAGCGCCACTGCCCGGCGGGCAGGTTGCCCAGCACCACGCGGCCGATGCGGATGCGCTTGAGGCCTACCACCTTCAGCCCGACTTGCTCGCACATGCGGCGAATCTGCCGCTTCTTGCCTTCGGTCAGCACGAAGCGCAGCTGCTCGGGGTTCTGCCAGTCGACCTGCGCACGCTTGAGCGGCTGACCGTCGAGACTCAAGCCAAAGCGCAGGCGGGCCAGCATGGCGGGTGGAAAGATGGCCCGCACATTGGTGGTGATCGGGTCGTCGTCGTCGATGCGGACGAGCTGGCCGGTCGGCGCGGGCTGGCCGAGGCCGTGGTACGCCACGCGCACCAGGTATTCCTTCTCGATGCCCGAATCCTCGCCGATCAGCTGGCGCGCCACGCGGCCGTCCTGCGTGAGCACCAGCAGACCCACCGAGTCGATGTCGAGCCGCCCGGCCGGCGCCAGGCCGCGCAGCTGCGGCGGCGAGAAGCGGTTGCTGCTCGGGTCCTCGCGCCAGTGCGTGCGCGGGTTGATCAGCGTCACTGCGGGCTCGTGGCCATCCTCGGCCTGGCCGCTGACGTAGCCCATCGGCTTGTGCAGGATGATGGTCACTTGCGTGGCCTGGTGGCCCTGCGCTTTCTTGTCGACCTCCACGCGGTCGGCCGGTGTCACCTTCACGCCCATCGGGGCAACCTGGCCGTTGACCTTGACCCAGCCCTGCTCGATCCAGGCGTCGGCTTCGCGCCGCGAGCAGATGCCGAGCTCGGCCATGCGCTTGTTCAGGCGCACGGCGCCGGGAGGAGAGGAAGTAGGCTCATTCATGATCCCGTCGATTGTCCACAACCGCGCGAACACCCGGGCGGCGATGCCGGAAATACAGGATCAGCGCCGCGGTGGCCAGCCCGCCCCAGTAGTCGACCGGCGCACCGAACAACCAGTGCTTGTGCCACGTCACGAGCGCCGGCTCGAAGCGGCTCCAGCCCCAGGCCGGGTTCAGCAGGAACCACATGAAGTCTTCGGCGATCCAGAACACGATGAGCCCGACCAGCGCCAGTCCCGCGTCGCGCCAGGTCCAGCGCGCCTGGAAGGCGAGCGGCGAGAAGAACACCAGCGCCATGAAGGTGAAGACCCACGCGTGGTAGCCGGTCATGGCGCGGCCACCCCAGAAGATGTCGAGCAGCCAGTGGTGTTCGATGCGCCAGGTGGGCAGGCTGGTCGCCCAGCCGGCACCGCCCTCGATTTGGATTTCGGCATGCGCGAAGAAGAAGGCCATGATGAGCACCCAGGCGAGGTACACCAGGGTGCGGCGAGGGTTGCGGTCGCTCATCGTTGTCATGTTCATGGCGTTCATCGGGTTCCCGACACGCGGTCGAGCACGCATTGCGCGGCATCGGGCCGGCCCAACGCGCGGCTGCGCGAGGCCATGTGCGCGAGCCGTTCAGGTGCGGCCATCAGCCCGGCCAGCTTGTAGCCGAGCCCGATGGTGTCGTAGGCCAGCCAGGCGGCGCCCTCTTCCATCAGGAAACCGGCGTTGTGCTCTTCCTGGCCCGGAATCGGCGAGACCAGCAGCATCGGCTTGCCCAGCGCCAGGCATTCGGCAATGGTCAGGCCACCCGGCTTGGTGACGACCAGGTCGGCGGCGGCCATCAGCCGATGCATCTCGTCCGTGAAGCCGACGGGCAACAGCCGGCCGGGGTGGCGCGCCTGCATCGCCTGCAGGCTGCCCAGCGCCGCAGTGTTGCGCCCGGCCACGGCAATCACCTGGAAGTCGCAGCCGGGCCCCTGGAGCGCCAGTGCATGCGCCACGCGGGCCGCGAGGTCGCCCACGCCGGCGCCGCCCGACGTCATGAGCACCACGCGCCGGGCCGGGTCAAGGCCAAGCCGCCGTACGTTCGCCTCACGCGCCAGCGCAGGAGCATCGGGCGCCGAAAAGTCGGGCATGACCGGAATGCCGGTGACGTGGACCTGCGCAGCCGGCAGCCCGCGCGCACGCATGCGAAAGGCTACCTCCTCGGTGGCCGCCAGGTAGCCCTGCAGGCCGGGCACGATCCACATGTTGTGCAGGTCGTAGTCGGTCACCTGGAGCCAGACCGGACAGTCGAGCCGGCCGCGGTTGCGCTCGCGCATCAGCAGTTCGGCCGGCAGGAAATGGGTGCAGACGATGGCCGCGGGCCGCACGCGCCGCACTTCGCGCAGCAGCGCACCCGCACTGGCCCGCTCGATGCCGCGGCGCAAGCGCTGGGACACGGCGCTGTGCGGCGTGCTGTCGGACTTCTGGTGCAGGTACGACCAGAGGTCCGGCGCCCGGTGGATCAGTTGCAGGTACCAGTCGGTGTAGACCTTGCGGAAGCCGGCGGTCATGTGCGCCATGGCGTCGATGTGCACGGCGCCACCGGTGGGCGCACGTGCCTGGGCGGCAGCGCACAGCGCCTGGGCGGCACGTACGTGGCCGTTGCCGGCACTGACACTGAGGACGAGAAGTGGAGTCATGGGAGCCCGCGACCGCGGAATGCAGCCGATGGCCGGAAATTATGTGGAGCTTTGATGACAGTGCGTCACACACCCACCGCCAGCCCGTGCATGACAAAGCGAAGGCAAAATGCCGGCACCCCGACCGGGCTGCGCCAGCGTCTGGTCCCTCCGGTCGCACCCGGCCCGGCTCACCCTCACACCACAGAAGAACATCCCATGAAGCGCCTCTTTCTCCAGAGCTCCCTCGCCCTCCTCGCCGCACTCACGCTGGGCACCGCCGCCCACGCGCAGGGCGTGCTGCGCGTGTCGGCGATTCCCGACGAGGCGCCCACCGAGCTGCAGCGCAAGTTCACGCCACTGGGCGACTACCTGCAGAAGGCCACCGGCATGCAGGTGCAGTTCACGCCCGTGACCGACTACGCGGCCGTGGTCGAAGGCCTGGCCACCCATAAGATCGACCTGGCCTGGCTGGGCGGCTTCACCTTCGTGCAGGCGCGGCTGCGCACCGACGGCAAGGCCGTGCCGATCGTCCAGCGCGCCGAAGACGAGGTCTTCACCAGCAAGTTCATCGTGCCGACCGACAGCCCCGCCAAGACGCTGGCCGATCTCAAGGGCGGCACCTTCGCCTTTGGCGCGCCCTCTTCCACGTCGGGCAGCCTGATGCCGCGATTCTTCCTGCTGCAGGCCAGGATCAACCCCGAGAAGGACTTCAAGACCGTGGCCTACTCCGGCGCGCACGACGCCACCGTGGCCTTCGTCGCGGCCGGCCGTGCCGACGCGGGCGTGCTGAACGCATCGGTGTGGGAAAAGCTGGTCGAGACCAAGAACCCGAACGCGGCCAAGGTGCGCGTCCTGGCCACCACGCCCACCTACTACGACTACAACTGGACGGTGCGCCCCGGCCTGGACGCGGCCGTCACGAAGAAACTGACCGATGCCTTCCTCGCGCTCGACCCGGTCAATCCGCAGCACAAGGAGATCCTTGCGCTGCAACGCGCCTCGAAGTTCATCCCGACACAGTCGTCGAACTACGACGGCATCGAGGCGGCCGGCAAGTCGGCCGGCCTGATCAAGTGAGGAGCAGGGCTTGACGCTGGCGCTGCACGCCGTCGGCCTGCAGCACGCCAACGGCTACCGCGCCTTGCACGACGTATCGCTGCAGGTGGCCAGCGGTGCGCGCGTGGCGGTCATCGGCCCGTCGGGCGCGGGCAAGACCAGCCTGCTGCGCGTCGCGGCGGTGTCGCTGCGGCCGACCGCCGGCAGCATCGACGTGCTGGGCCCATCGCCCTGGACGCTCCGACCCGCCGCGCTGAAGGCGCTGCGCGCGCGCATCGGCGTGGTGCACCAGGCGCCGCCGATCCCGCCGCGGCTGCGCGTGGTCACGGCCGTGCTGGCGGGCCGGCTCGGCCGCTGGTCGGCGCTGCGCGCGCTGGGCTCCCTGGTGCACCCGGCCGACATGGCGGGCGCCCACGAGGTGCTGGCGCGGCTGGACCTGGGCGATCGCCTGTTCGACCGCTGCGACCGCCTGTCGGGCGGACAGCTGCAGCGCGTGGGCATTGCGCGCGTGCTCTACCAGGCGCCCGACCTGATCCTGGCGGACGAACCCGTGTCCTCGCTCGACCCGATGCTGGCCGACGCTGCGCTGCGCGAGCTGGTGGCGCAGGGCGAGGCGACGGGCGCCACGCTGGTGGTGTCGCTGCACGCGGTCGACCTGGCACTCAAGTGGTTCGACCGCATCGTCGGCATGCGGGCGGGCGAGGTCGTGTTCGATCGGCCCGCCGCGCAGGTCGATGAAGCCACGCTGCGTGAACTCTATGCGGCCGAAGGCGGTGTCGTGCCGGTGCAGGCGAAGGACGCGGCCGTGCACCAGGCGAACACCACCGGCCTGCCCGCATCGCCCGGACCGGACGCCCCGCCCGTGATGTGCCGCTGAACGCGATGGGCACCGCGACCGCAGCATCCGCCGGCACCCCGCCACTGCGCGACCCGCAGGCACGCGCACGCCTGGGCGCGCTCATGCTCGCGCTGGTCGTGCTGTGGCCGATGGCCGTCGTCGCCGACTTCCGGCCTTCCGCGCTGTTCGACGCCGCCAGCCTGCGCGTGATGGGCGGTTTCCTGGCCGGCTTCCTGCCGCCATCGACCGCGCCCGACTTCCTCGCGCTGCTGCTCAGGGCCACGCTGGAAACGCTTGCCATGGCCACGGCCGGTATCGCGCTGGCCTTCGTCATCGCGGCGCCGCTGGCCTTCGCCATGACGCAGTCGCTGTCGGTGTCGCGCATCGGGCCCGCGCCCTCGGGTCGACGCTGGCCCGGGCGGGTGTTGCGCACGGTCGTGCGCGCGGTGTTGACGGTCCTGCGCGCCATCCCCGAAGTGGTGTGGGCGCTGGTGCTGGTGCGCGCGCTCGGCCTTGGCCCCGCAGCCGGCGTGCTGGCGCTCGCCATCACCTACGGCGGCATGCTGGGCAAGGTGTACGCAGAGATCCTGGAGTCGGGCGACACGCGCCCGGCCCGCGCGCTGCTGGAGGCCGGCAGCGGCCGGTTCGCCGCGCTGTGCTACGGCCTGCTGCCTGGCGCGGCACAGGAACTGGCCTCCTACACCGTCTACCGCTGGGAATGCGCCGTGCGAGCCTCGGTGGTGATGGGCTTCGTGGGTGCGGGCGGGCTGGGCCAGCTCATGGACCAGTCGATGAAAATGCTCAATGGCGGCGAGGCCAGCAGCATCCTCATCGTGTTCCTGCTGCTGGTGCTGCTGGCCGACGGCTTGAGCGCACTGCTGCGCAAGGTGCTGCGATGAAGCCGGGCGCGTCCTTTTCAGCGCAAGCCGGCCGCGGCCGGAGCCTCGACCGCTTCACCGGATGGGCGGTGCTCCTTCTGGTGCTCCTGGCCGTGGTTGTCAGCTTCGTCTACCTGGCCATCGACGTCAGCGGCCTGTTCACCGGTGAATCGCTGCGGGCGATGGGCCGTTTCATCGCCGAGTTCTTTCCGCCCGATCTCTCGCCCGCATTCCTCGCCAGGACCGGATGGGCCACCTTGCAGACGCTGGCCGTGTCGGCGCTGGGCACGCTGCTGGCCATGGCGGCCGGCGCGCTGCTGGCCTTGCCGGCCTCCGGCCGCTGGGGCCTCGCGGCGCGCCAGGCCGCGCGCTTCGTACTCAACCTGCTGCGCAGCGTGCCCGAGCTGGTGTGGGCGGCGCTCATGGTGCTGGCCGCGGGGCTCGGCCCCTTTGCAGGCGTGCTGGCGCTGGCGCTGCATACCGCCGGGGTGTTCGGCCGGTTGTTCGGAGAAGCGCTGGAGAACGCGCCGATCGCGCCCGAACGCGCCTTGCGCGAGGCCGGCAGCGGCGCCACGGCCGCGTTCGCCTACGGCAGCCTGGCGCTGGTGGCGCCGCAGTGGGTTGCCTACGCGCTCTACCGCTGGGAGATGAACATCCGCATGGCCGCGGTGCTCGGCTTCGTGGGCGCCGGGGGGCTCGGCCAGATGCTGTACTTCCACATGTCGCTGTTCCAGCAGGCGCAGGCCTCGACGGTGATCGGTGCGATGTTCGTGCTGGTGTTCGTGGTCGACGCGGCCAGCGGACGGCTGCGGCGCGCCATGGCGCCGGCCCAGGGCTAGCGCGGCACCGGGCGGGCGCGGTACGGTGCCGCGCAGTCAGCCTGCCGGGTCGAGCGCCAGCACCGCGTCGGCGACCGCTGCAGTGCCCGCGTCGGTCAGGTCGTCGGCCACCACCGAACGCCGCGCACCCCAGGCCAGGAAATGCCGCTCCTGCGACCGGCCGTAATGCGGGTCGTAGTGCAGCGCCATGAGTTCCGCGAACAGCGGCGCCAGCGCGCCTTCGCGGGCCCAGGCCTGCCAACGCGCCACGGTTTCCTTGCCCTGCAGTTCCTTCAACAGGCCGAGCTGCGTGGCCAGCGCCTCGGGGTCGTCGCCCAGGTAGGCGTAGTCGCGCAGCAGGAATTCGAGCCGTGCCTCGGGCGTGGCCACCACCTCGATGCAGGCGCTCTCGCGCATGCGCGCCACCATCGGCAGCGGCACCGACAAGCGGCCGATGCGTGCACTCTCGCCTTCGACGTAAAGCACGCGCGAGACGTCGATGCCTTCCAGCACCGTCGCAATCTGCGTCTCGAAGGCCTTCTGCGACGGCTGCGGCACACCCGGCAGCGCACCCAGCAACGAACCCTTGTGGCGGGCACCGTCTTCCAGGTCGAGCACCTGTGCGCCGCGTGCGGCCAGCGCCTGCAGCACGCGCGTCTTGGCGCTGCCAGTAGCGCCGCAGATCACGCGCAGCTGCAGCTGCGGGCACAGCGCCTCGATCTGCGCGAGCACGTGGTGGCGAAAGCTCTTGTAGCCGCCCGCCAGCTGCTGCGCGTCCCAGCCGACCAGCCGAAGCCAGGTGACCATGGAGCCGCTGCGCATGCCCCCGCGCCAGCAGTACACCAGCGGCTTCCACTGCGCGGGCCGGTCCGCGAAACGCTCCCTCAGGTGGCGCGCCAGGTTGGCCGCGACCATGGCGCCGCCCACGCGCCGCGCCTCGAACGCGCCCTGCTGCTTGTAGATGGTGCCCACGATGCGCCGTTCGTCGTCGTCGAGCACCGGACAATTGATGGCCCCGGGGATGTGGTCGAGCGCGTACTCGGCGGGGGAGCGCGCGTCGATCAGTGCATCGAACCTGTGGCGGTCGGTCACCCGGGTCGGGCCGCGCTGGCTCATCGCGGCGCCCCTGTTTGCAGGCCCCGGCTGGCACAATGGCCCGCTGCGCGCCGCGCTGTTTTCATTCCCGGAATCTTCATCGTCATCATCATGGAACCGATCGCCCTTACACGTTTTTCACACGGCGGCGGTTGCGGCTGCAAGATGGCCCCCGGCTTGCTGGCAGAGATTCTGGCACGCGCGCCCCAAGGCCTGGTGCCACCCGAACTGCTGGTCGGCACCGAGACCAGCGACGACGCTGCCGTCTACCGCCTGAACGCCACGCAGGCGCTGGTGGCCACCACCGATTTCTTCACGCCCATCGTCGACGACCCGTACGACTTCGGCCGCATCGCGGCGACCAATGCGCTGTCGGACATCTACGCGATGGGCGGCACGCCGATCATGGCGCTCGCGCTGGTGGGCATGCCGGTCGACAAGCTGCCGGTCGAGGTCATCGGCCGCGTGCTCGAGGGCGGCGCCAGCATCTGCCGCGAGGCCGGCATTCCGATCGCGGGCGGGCACAGCATCGACGTGCTCGAACCCATCTACGGCCTGGTCGGCCTGGGCCTGGTGCATCCGGACCGCGTGCGGCGCAACTCGGCGGCGCAGGCCGGCGACGTGTTGGTGCTGGGCAAGCCGCTGGGCGTGGGCATCCTGTCGGCCGCGCTCAAGAAGGGGGTGCTCGACACGGCGGGCTATGCCGAGATGATCCGCCACACGACCCAGCTCAACCGCGTGGGCATCGAACTCGCGCAGATCGACGGCCTGCATGCGATGACCGACGTGACCGGCTTCGGGCTGGCCGGCCACTTGCTGGAGATCTGCCGCGGCGCGGGCCTGGTGGCCGACGTCACGCTGGACACGCTGCCGCTGATCGCCAGCGCGCTGCCCTTTGCGCAGCAGGGCATCGTCACCGGCGCATCGGGTCGCAACTGGGCCGGCTATGGCGCGCAGGTGGCGTGGCCGTCCGAGGCGAGCGAGTGGCAGCGCGCCCTGGTGTCCGACCCGCAGACCAGCGGTGGCCTGCTGGTGAGCTGTGCGCCCGATGCGGTGTCTTCGGTGCTGGCCGCGTTCCGGCAGGCGGGCTTCGACCAGGCGGCCACGGTCGGTTCGCTGCGTGCGCCCGGGGCCGGCGCCCTGCCGGCCGTGTCGTTTCAGGGCACCAGCCGGTAGCCCACCGCGGTTTCGGTGACCAGGTGGCGGGGCTGCGCCGGGTCGGCTTCCAGCTTCTGGCGCAGATGGCCCATGTAGATGCGCAGGTAGTGGCTCTGGCCGGCATGCGACGGCCCCCACACCTCGCGCAGCAGCTGTCGGTGCGTGAGCACGCGCCCGACGTTGGCGACCAGCATGCCGAGCAGACGGTATTCGGTGGGCGTCAGGTGGACCTCGACACCCGCGCGCCGCACCAGCCGGGCGACCCGGTCGACCTCCACCTCGCCGAAGCGAAACAGCGGCTCCCCCTGTTCGGCGGCCGCGCCCGCCGCGGCGCGTGGCCGGCGCAGATTGGCCCGCACGCGTGCCAGCAGTTCGCCGGTGCCGAAGGGCTTGGTCAGGTAGTCGTCGGCGCCGGCGTCGAGCGCGGCGATCTTGTCGGCCTCGTCGATGCGCGCCGACAGCACGATGATCGGCACCGCCGACCAGCCGCGCACGTCGCGAATCAGGCCGACGCCATCGCCGTCGGGCAGCCCCAGGTCGACCACCAGCAGGTCGGGCTGGCGCGTGCCGGCGGCCGCCAGGCCATCGCGCACCGTGCCGGCCTCGTGCACCTGCCAGCCCTCGCCTTCCAGCGCGCTGCGCACGAAACGGCGGATCTGCGGTTCGTCCTCGATGACGATGGCGACGGGTTGGGACATGGCGATCAGGAAGTTGGGTCGTCGGCCTCGGCCGACGCAGGGGGCGCGCGGCGCGGCAACGTGACGGTGAATTCTGCACCGCCGCCCGACGCATCGACCGCCGCGTTCGCCGCCACGATCTCGCCGCCATGCGCGCCGACGATGGCCTTGCAGATCGCGAGCCCCAGGCCCACGCCGGGCGTGGCCGACTCGGTCTGGCCGCGCGTGAACTTGTCGAACAGCAACTGCTCGCGGCCGCGCAGCGCCGTCGGCAGGCCGGCGCCGTGGTCGCGCACGGCCAGGAGCAGCGCATCGGCCGTGGCCCGCGCGCTCACCACGATCGGCGGCGCGCCGTACTTGGCCGCGTTCTCGAGCAGGTTCACCAGCACGCGCTCGATCAGCACCGCGTCGAATTCGACCAGAGGCAAGTCGGGCGCGAGCGCCGTCTGCACGCTGCGACCACCAAGCGCCGGGCCCGCAGAGCGGATCGCCGCGCCCACCACCTCCTCGACCGATTGCCAGTCGCGCCGCAGTTGCACGGCACCGCCCACGCCGCCCACACCGCCGGCCTCGAGCCGCGCCATGTCGAGCAGGTTGTTGACCAGCGCATGCAGCGCACGCGCCTGCGCGACGATGGCCTGCCCGGTCTCGCCGTGTGCATCCGGCCCGGCGGTCTGCAGCGATTCGGCCAGCCCGATGAGCGCCGTGAGCGGCGTGCGAACGTCATGAGAGATGGCACCCAGCAGCGCGTTGCGCAAGCGCTCCGATTCCATCTCGACCACGGCTTGCTGGGCCACCTCGACGTAATGCACCCGCTCCAGCGCGATGGCGATCTGGCGCGCCAGCGTGTCGAGCTGCTGCGCCTGCTCGGGGATCAGCAGCCAGCGCGGCTGCGCAGGTTCGAGCGCCAGCACGCCGCGCACGCGCATCGGCGCCTTCAACGGCACGTAGTGCCAGGGCTGCGCAGCCAGCGTCGCGGTCGCGAGGCCGGCGGGCTGGCCCTGGCGGAAGGCCCAATCGGCCACGCTCGCGTCAAAGCCCGGCGGGGGCGACTTTGGCATGACGAGGCGATCGTTCGCGTCGGTCACCAGCACCAGCGCGTGGCCGCCGAAGTGCCCCTGCACGGCCGCCGCGCCGAGTTCGATGACCTGTGCGCTCTCGAGGGCGGCCGACAGCTCGCGCGTGAGCTCGAACAGCGACTGCGCGCGCCGCTCGCGGCTGGTCGACACACCGGCGGCGAAGCGCAGCCCGGCCGTGAGCTGACCGACCAGCAGGCCGACGCCGAGCATCACGACGAAGGTGACGACGTACTGCACGTCGCCCACCGCGAACGAGAGCCTCGGCGAGACGAAGAAGAAGTCGAAGGCCGCCACGTTGAGCAGCGCGGCCAACGCCGCCGGTCCGCGTCCGAAGCGCATCGCGATGCCGACCACGCCCAGCAGGAACAGCATGACGATGTTCACCTGCTCCAACACGCCCGACAGCGGCGTCGCCACCAGCGTGACGGCCATGCCCATCACCGCGGCCCATACATAGCCGGGCCAGCGCGCATGCGGCCGGTCGGCGTCATCGGTAATGCCCTCGCCGGACGCCACGTCGCGTGCCGCGCCGAGCAGCGCGCGGCCCAAGCGCCGCGAACTGTCGGCACGGGCCGTCTCGACGATGTCCAGCGCCGGCGCCAGCCGCGCCAACTCGCGCGTGAGTGATACCGACGGCCACCACGCCCGCCAGCCCGCCACCGGCTCGGCGCGCCCGATCACCAGCATCGCGCAGTTCAGGCGCTGGGCCTGGGCGGCCAGCACCTGCGCCACCTGGTCGCCGGTGAGCACGGCCGTTGCCGCCCCCAGCTCTTCGGCCAGCTTGAGCACCGCCAGGATGCGGTCGCGCTGCGCCGCAGGCAGGCGTTGCAGGCGCGGCGTCTCGACATACGCCGCGTGCCAGCGCACGTTGAGCTGCCCGGCCAGGCGCGCAGCCGTGCGCACCGTCTGCGCCGCGTCTTCGTGCGGTCCGACACAGGCCAGGATCGCGCCCGACGTGTTCCAGGCCTGCAGACCGCGACGCCCGGCGTCGTCGACGGCGCCGGACTGCTCCACACGCCAACCGCGTACGTCGTCTTCCACGTGCTCGGCCGTCCGGCGCAAGGCGATCTCGCGCAGTGCGATCAGGTTGCCCTTGCGGAAGAAGTTCTGTGCCGCGCGCTCGGCCTGCTGGGGCAGGTAGACCTTGCCGGCCGCCAGGCGCGCGGTGAGCTCGTCGGGCGTGACGTCGACCAGCACCACCTCGTCGGCCTCGTCGAGCACGGTGTCGGGCACCGTCTCGTGCACCCGCACGCCAGTGATGGCACCGACCGTGCCGTTGAGGCTTTCCAGGTGCTGCACGTTGAGCGCCGACCAGACGTCGATGCCGGCGGCCAGCAGCTCCTGCACGTCCTGCCAGCGCTTGGCGTGGCGCGAGCCTGGCGCGTTGGAATGAGCCAGCTCGTCGACCAGCAGCACGGCCGGCTGGCGGGCCAGCGCTGCATCGAGATCGAACTCGGCCAGCGTGTGGCCGCGGTAGGCGATGTCGCGCAGCGGCAGGCGGTCGAGCCCTTTCAGCAATGCAGCGGTCTCGCTGCGGCCATGCGTCTCGACCACGCCGATGAGCACGTCGCGGCCGGCGACGCGCTCGCGCTGCGCGGCGGTGAGCATCGCCCAGGTCTTGCCGACGCCGGCGCTCGCGCCGAAGTAGATGCGCAAACGCCCACGGCGGGCGCGTGCTTCGTCGCTGCGCATCTGCGCGAGCAGCGCGTCGGGGTCGGGGCGATGCGGGTCGGACATGCGGCAAGCAGGTTAGCGCATCGGCGGCACGTCCTTGCGCCGGTCGCGGTGCGGATGCCGCCGCGCGGTGCGCGACAGCACGAACCACGCGAAGCCCAGCGGAATGAACAGGGCGGCCAACGCGAAGAGCGCGTACAGCAGGTCGGTTGTCATCGGATCGCCGGCTCAGCGGATGGCGTCGAGCGCGAGGTTCAACGCCAGCACGTTCACGCGCGGCTCGCCGAGGAAGCCGCCGACCGGCGCTTCGGTGTGGCGGGCGATGAGCGCGTTGACCTGGTCGACCGGCACACCCCGCACGCGCGCGACCCGCGACGCCTGGTAGGCGGCCGCGGCCGGGCTGATGTCCGGGTCGAGCCCGCTGGCGGACGTGGTCACCAGGTCGACCGGCACCGGTGCCGTGTTGCCTGGGTCCGCCGCACGCAGCGCCTCGACGCGGCCCTTGACGGCGTCGACCAGCGCCGGGTTCAGCGGCCCCTGGTTGGAGCCGCCCGACGCGGCGGCGTTGTAGGCCATCGGTGCGGTGGCCGACGGGCGGCCCCAGAAGTGCTTCGGGTCCGAGAAGTTCTGGCCGATCAGCCGCGAGCCGATGACCTTGCCGTCGCGTTCGACCAGGCTGCCGGCCGCCTGGTCGGGGAACACCGCTTTCGCGGCGCCGGTGACGGCCAAGGGATAGAGCAGCCCGGTGAGCGCACTCAGCAGCACGAAGAGCACGAGGGCGGGGCGAAGAATGGTTTTCATGGTGTCTCTTTCAAACGAGGTGCACGGCGACCAGCAGCCAGTCGATCAGCTTGATGCCGATGAACGGAACGATCAGGCCACCGAGGCCGTAGATGGCGAGGTTGCGGCGCAGCAGCGCGGCGGCGCCCACCGGCCGGTAGCGCACGCCCTTCAGTGCCAGCGGAATCAGGAACACGATCACCAGCGCATTGAAGATAACGGCGCTCAGGATGGCCGACGACGGGCTCGCCAGCTGCATCACGTTGAGCGCCCCCAGCTGCGGATAGGTCGACACGAAGATCGCCGGGATGATGGCGAAGTACTTCGCCACATCGTTCGCGATGCTGAAGGTGGTGAGCGAGCCGCGCGTCATCAGCAGCGCCTTGCCGGTCTCGACCACTTCGAGCAGCTTGGTCGGGTTGGAGTCGAGGTCGACCATGTTGCCGGCCTCCTTCGCGGCCTGCGTGCCGCTGCCCATCGCCACCGCCACGTCGGCCTGGGCCAGCGCGGGGGCGTCGTTGGTGCCGTCGCCGGTCATCGCGACCAAGCGGCCTTCGGCCTGGTACTTGCGGATCAATGCGAGCTTGTCTTCGGGCGTGGCCTCGGCGAGGAAGTCGTCGACGCCCGCCTCGGCCGCGATGGCAGCTGCCGTGAGCTTGTTGTCGCCGGTGATCATCACCGTCTTGATGCCCATCGCACGCAGTTCGGCAAAGCGCGACTGGATGCCGGTCTTGACGATGTCCTTGAGCTCGACGACGCCGAGCACCCGGTTGCCCTCGGCCACGGCCAGCGGCGTGCTGCCGCGGCGGGCCACTTCGTCGGCGGCGCGCAGCACCTCGGGTGCCATGTGGCCACCCAGTGCTTCGACGTGCTTGCGCACTGCTTCGACCGCGCCCTTGCGCAGGAGGATGGCATCGGCATCGAGGCTGTTCGGAGCGGCCGGCAGATCAACGCCGCTCATGCGGGTCTGCGCGGTGAAGGGCACGAAGCCCGCACCTGCAACGGCGCTGTCATCGGTGCCGCCGCGGCGCGCCAGCTCGACGATGCTGCGGCCCTCGGGCGTTTCGTCGGGCAGCGACGCGAGCAGCGCGGCACGCGACAGCCGTTCGGCCGTCACGCCCGGTGCCGGCACGAAGGCGCTGGCCTGGCGGTTGCCGTGCGTGATGGTGCCGGTCTTGTCGAGCAGCAGCACGTCGACGTCGCCAGCGGCTTCCACCGCGCGGCCCGAGGTCGCGATCACGTTGGCCTGCATCATGCGGCTCATGCCAGCCACGCCCACGGCCGACAGCAGACCGCCGATGGTGGTCGGGATCAGGCACACCAGCAGCGCGACCAGTGCGGTCAACGACACCACCGAGCCGGTGCCCATCGCGCTCACGCTGAAGACCGAGAAGGGCAGCAGCGTGACGGTCACCATCAAGAACACGATGGTCAGAGCCACCAGCAGGATCGTCAGCGCGATCTCGTTGGGCGTCTTGTGGCGCTTGGCCGACTCGACCATGCCGATCATGCGGTCGAGGAAGGACTCGCCAGGGTTCACCGAGATGCGCACCACCAGCCAGTCCGACAGCACGCGGGTGCCGCCGGTCACGGCCGAGAAGTCGCCGCCGGACTCGCGCACCACCGGTGCCGATTCGCCGGTGATGGCGCTCTCGTCGACCGAGGCCACGCCTTCGATGACTTCGCCGTCGAGCGGGATCACGTCACCCGTTTCCACCAGCACCACGTCGCCCTTGCGAAGGTTGGGCGCCTGTTCGGGAAGGAAGGTTGCGCCGTAGTGCGGCTCCTTGAGCTTCTTGGCCCAGGTGTCCTTGCGCAAGCCGCGCAGCGACGCGGCTTGCGCCTTGCTGCGGCCTTCGGCCAGGGCTTCGGCGAAGTTGGCGAAGAGCACCGTGAACCACAGCCAGATGGTGATCGAGAGCACGAAGGCCGGCGGCATGCCCGTGTCACCGGGGAAGCTCAGCGCATGCACCCAGAGCAGCGTCGTGAGGATGCTGCCGATGTAGACGATGAACATCACCGGGTTGCGCCACTGAACGCGTGGGCTCAGCTTGGCGACGGCGCCCCACAGCGCGGGCTTGACCAGCGCCATGTCGAACAGGGAAAGAGAAGATTTCGTTTGCATGTCAGTTGCTCGACTGCGTATGGGTTTGTGGGGCGGTTTCTATCGGGCGTGTGCCGAGGACACCGGGTATCTCCCTCCGCGAATGTCCCCCGCTTCGCTCCTCCTTTATTTCGCTGCGGGAGACACCCGATGCCCTCGGCACGGGACACACCGTGCGATCTCTACCGACGAACCACTGCCGTGCTGGCTCACGTCGATGGTGTGCTCCCCGCAGCGAAATAAAGGAGGAGGCCGCAGGCCGGGGGACATTCGCGGAGGGGAGTACGCCGTCGGCGTGAGCCCGCCCCGAACCCCACAGAAAACAGGAGCCGCGCTTCATGATTTCCAAAGCATCAAGTGCTCGACCACTGGGCCTAACGCAAGCGCAGGCACGTAATTGAGCAGCCCGACGAGCAGCACAGTGCCCACCAGCAGCGCCACGAACAGCGGACCATGCGTAGGCATCGTCCCCGCGGTGACCGGCAGGCGCTTCTTGGCGGCGAGTGCGCCCGCTATAGCGAGCACCGGCACGATCATTCCGAAGCGGCCGAGCCACACGGCCACGCCGAGCAGCGCGTTGTAGAACGGCGTGTTGGCCGACAGGCCCGCGAAGGCGCTGCCGTTGTTGTTGCCGGCCGAGGTGAAGGCGTAGAGGATTTCCGAGAAGCCGTGCGCGCCGGGGTTGGCGATGCCCGCCTTGCCCAGGCCCATGCTCACCGCCACAGCAGTGCCCGCCAGCACGATGATGGGCGTGATCAGGATCGCGATCGAGGTCAGCTTCATCTCGTGCACCTCGATCTTCTTGCCGAGGTACTCGGGCGTGCGGCCGATCATCAGGCCGGCGATGAACACCGCCAGGATCGCGAAGATGAGCATGCCGTAGAGCCCGCTGCCGACGCCGCCGAAGACGACTTCACCCAGCTGCATCAGCACGATCGGCACCATGCCGCCCAGCGGCGTGAACGAATCGTGCATCGCATTGACCGCGCCGCACGAAGCAGCCGTGGTGATGGCGGCGAACAGGGCAGACGCCGTGATGCCGAAGCGCGTTTCCTTGCCTTCCATGTTGCCGCCGGCCTGCAGCGCGGACGCCATCTGGTCCACGCCCAGCGACTGGAACTGCGGATTTC
>Ga0247813_10000534_pt1 | contig 34714 bp, 26 predicted proteins | sample UWRJL169409C1_FD_180719 | JGI IMG/M metagenome (GOLD analysis project Ga0247813, IMG submission 180719) | Plant litter microbial communities from Arlington Agricultural Research Station in Wisconsin, United States - UWRJ-L169-409C-1 | ecosystem: Environmental > Terrestrial > Plant litter >... | reverse complement strand
CGCGGGCGGCGGCGCGCCGTAACCGCCGCTGATGCCAAGCTTCCTCGACTTCGAGAAACCGATCGCCGAACTCCAGGGCCGGATCGACGAACTCCGCGACACCGCCGCCGAAGGCAGCGTCGACCTGACCGCCGACATTACCCGCCTGCAGGCCAAGTCCGACAAGCTGTTGAAGGATACCTTCGCCAAGCTGACGCCGTGGCAGAAGACGCAGGTCGCGCGTCATCCCGAACGCCCGCACTTCAAGAATTACGTCGCCGCGCTGTTCGACGAATTCATGCCGTTGGCGGGCGATCGTGCATTCGGCGACGACCAGGCGATCATCGGCGGCTTCGCGTCGTTTCGCGGTCAGAAGATCATGGTGCTCGGCCACGAGAAGGGCGACGACACCGCCAGCCGTCTCCGCCACAATTTCGGCATGGGCAAGCCCGAGGGGTATCGCAAGGCGATCCGCCTGGTCGAACTCGCCGACCGTTTCGGTCTGCCGATCGTGACGCTGGTCGACACCTCGGGCGCGTTTCCGGGCATCCAGGCCGAAGAACGCGGCCAGGCCGAGGCCATCGCCCGCTCGACCGAGGCGTGTCTCGGCGCCGGCGTGCCGATCGTCAGCGCGATCGTCGGCGAAGGCGGCTCGGGCGGTGCGGTCGCGCTCGCCGCGGGCAATCGCGTGCTGATGTTCGAACACGCGGTCTATTCGGTGATCAGCCCCGAAGGCTGCGCATCGATCCTGTGGCGCACCGCCGACCGCGCACCCGAGGCTGCAGAGGCGATGAAGATCACCGCGCAGGACCTGAAGGCGTTCGGCGTGATCGACGGCATCGTTCCCGAACCGCTGGGCGGCGCGCACCGCGATCCGGCGGGGGCCATCGACACGCTCGGCAACGCCTTGGCCAGCGCGCTCGGCGATCTCGCCGGCCTGACCCCCGCGGAACTCCGCAAGGACCGTCAGGCGAAGTTCCTGAAGATGGGCCGCCTCTAAACCTGGTACGCGTTTGACCCATACGAAAAGGGCGGCGGAACCGAAGTTCCGCCGCCCTGTCCATCGTTTCCTTGCGGAAGCGACTTAGTTTGCGACGTTGGTCGACAGCTTGCCCGAGACGTTGTTGAACGTCTTGTTCAGCGCGCCACCCAGGCCCTGCATTGCAGCGATCGCGGCAACGGCGATCAGCGCGGCGATCAGGCCGTACTCGATTGCGGTCGCGCCCTTGTTGTTCTTCAGAAACTTGCGAATCGTCTTCATACCGGTCTCCATCATTTAATCGTTTCAGTCACCCGGCTGCGCCGGACGGGCCGGATCAGCAATTCGACGAATAGGGACGGCGGGTTGAGAAAGGTTTAAGATGCGGCGGGGATTCGTTCGGTCTCGTCGCCAGGTTTCAATGCGCGTTGGTCACCTTGCCATCGACGTAATTCCACATGCTGCTCGTGCTACTGCCCAGGCTCTGGAGCCCGACGAGCATCGCAAGGAATACGAAAGCCAGGATCAGGCCGTATTCGACCGCGGTCGCGCCGCGCCGATCGCCGCCCAGACGGCCAAGCGCACGCAGCAGGCGCTTTACGACGGGCGACAGGGGCATCATGGCTGCCATTCTAGCGCTGGAGAAATTAACGAATGACCAAGATTTGCAACAGCGCACCGTTGATGCCGGTGGTCGCCGCGGCGTTGGTGGATGCCGACGGCCGGGTGCTTCTGCAGCAGCGCCCGCCCGGCAAGTCGCTGGCAGGCCTGTGGGAATTTCCCGGCGGCAAGGTCGAGCCCGGCGAAACGCCCGAGGCCGCGCTGATTCGCGAACTGGAAGAAGAGCTCGGCATCGCCGTGCCGCACGCCTGCCTGGCGCCCGCCGCCTTCGCCAGCGCGCCGCTCGCCGACCGGCACCTGTTGCTGCTGCTCTATATCACCCGCAAATGGAGCGGGGTGCCGCGCGCGCTGGAAGCGACCGCGCTGAAATGGGTGCGACCGATCGACATGCACGCGTTGCCGATGCCGCCCGCCGATCGCCCGCTGATCGGCCTGCTCGACGCGCTGATCTGACGCTTCGTGCAAACTGGGGTTGACCGAACGGCAAAACCCCCGCATTTGCGCCGCCTTCACGCGATCGAGGCCCGATGGCGGAGTGGTGACGTAGAGGACTGCAAATCCTCGCACCCGGGTTCGATTCCCGGTCGGGCCTCCAATCGTAGTGGGTAAATTCAGCTTTCCTGCGGTTCTTCGACTAATTTGGGGTCGGTTAGATATCCGAGGTTAGCCACGCGGCTCCGCTCACGACCGATCCAATCCGCGCCGCGACAGTGTGGGACGCGCGACACCGCGCTACCGATCGGCTGGTTCAGGCACCTTTGCGGCAGCGCTCATAGGCAGCGGCCGGTCGGACCAATCGAGTATCGTCATATTGCTTGGGGCTGCCCAGGAGCCTTGGCCCGTATTCCCCCTGAGGGGGCGCAGAAGCGGTCCTTCAACCTCGGACGCTCTGCGCGGCGCCTTCGACCAGCCAGCGGCAATCGCGGCGTCCTGGGATGCGCCGGACCTCCGGGGCATAGACTTTGCGGCGGCAGTTGTAACGACCGGGAAGCTAGCTACGCTGGTGTCTCATAATCAAGTTACGCTGTCTGGCGGCCAATACTTACCGATTCGAACTCCGGAGGGGGCATCTCATCCAACACAATATCGCCTTTATCGATACGATCGATGCATGTTCGCTGAAGTGCCCCACCTGCGTTCGCGGCAATGGGCTGATGGAAAACTCGTCCAAAAAGATCGATCTCGAGTCGTTTAGGAAAATTGTCGAAAAGGCGAAGGCGGAAGGATATCCGAGGGTCGGTCTGTACAGTTGGACGGAGCCGTTCCTAAACCGAACGCTTGAGCAGTACATCGCGGTCGTCAAGGAACTTCACTTGCCATGTGAAATATCCACGACGCTATCGCTTCGCCGTATTCAAAACATGGAGGCATGTTTTCGATCCGGACTGGATCTGATGATCGTATCGATCTCGGGCATGGATCAGGACACCTATCAGATAAATCATGTCGGCGGAAAGCTGGAGTATGTCTTCGCCAATTTAGAGAAAGCATTGCAGATAATCGATGCCTATGAATTGAATACGAAAATACGGCTTCGATTCTTCAACATGGAGCATAACGGGCATCATATCGAGTTGGCGCGAGAATATGCGCAGCGTACCGGTATCGAGTTCGAACTGCTGGAGGGCGCGGCAGATCCTGCAACCAGCAAGGACCATTTGTTCACGAACGAATATTTCATCAAGGAATCGCACGGATCTCCCGATTTGGCCGCCCCAGAGGAATCCGGAAAAGTCTGTCCCTTGATGTTCGACGTTGTCGCCATCGATGCCAGTTCCGACATTTATCTATGCGATGCCATGCCATACCATCCGGTTTTTCGGATCGGCAAATACCTTGATCTATCGGAAGATCAGTTGCTCCTGAAAAGGTACGGGCATTCTTTCTGCCGAGTCTGCAATTTTCCACGCCGAGATGCGACCGATTCGGACACGCAAAGGTTGGTTCGAGCGGTGGAAGTCAGGACTGGCCGCTTTTCACATTCCGCCTCGGATCGGTCTTATACGGCGGACGGCGCCAAGGATGACGACGGTCCGCAACGCTCGATTGCGCTGGATACCAATGCCGCTCGAACACCGCAGATTGCCGAAAATCTGAGCGCGATATCCGATCTCGATACGCTGTATGGTTCGGAGGACCATGACCGGTACTTCCAGATCGGATACGATGCCTTCAGAATTTGCCAGAAGGCGAGCGGGAAATGGGGTCCGCGACGGGTAGTTGATTTTGGGGTCGGCTATGGTCGCGTTGCCCGATGGTTCCGGCAGGAATGGCCGGATGCCATCACATACGGCGTCGATATCAACAAAAACGCCCTCGCGTTCGTCCACCAGGCGTTCGGCGTCCTTCCCATCCCGACCTATCCTCAAATCGATGGCGCCGTACTTCCCGGCGATATCGATTTGGTATTCTGCGGGTCTTTGCTGACCGGACTGGACGCGTGGCAGTGGGACGCCTTTTTCCGGCTGGTCGTGCCGTCGCTCGGGCCATCCGGTGTACTTGTCGTAACAACCCACGGCAGGGCGGCTTCGCAGATGCTTCGCGACAACCCGAGGCAATTCGGCGAGTCGATCGACGGCGAGAAATTGTTGGAGACCTATGTAAGGCAGGGGTTTGCGTTCGCCCCCTATGCCGCCGATCATCCCACCTTCGGTGTTTCGCTATCGTCGCCCGGCTGGGTTATGGAGAAGCTTCAACGGATACCGGAACTGAAGATCATCAGTTTCGAAGAGCAGGGATGGGGGCAGGACGTCATCGTCCTGAAACGTAATCCATGGCCCATGTCCGTGGAACGCGAAATGCCTGGATCGGCTGATCCACGGTATTCACCAGGCGACAAACCAGTGGACATGTTGCCCACGGCCGATCAGCAAGACCGGATCGAGATCAGCATCGGCGGTACGACGGTTCGTGTGCCGGCCGGGGTTGACAGGGAGACGTTGAGGTCGGTGGTGGACGCGCTGACGAATTCCGCGACGCAACAGGGCGGGTAGAGGTCCAGTAACCCGCTGCCCGGCCGGGTGCCCGGACGTTCGGGGCCGCGGGTAGTTCATACTGGCCGGTGTTTGCTGACAGGCGAGGCGGGAGACGACGGCCTGCGTACTTGTTTTCCCGTTCGGCAGCCAGGATACGGCCCCAAGTTGTCAGTAGCTGAACGCGAACCAACCGGACCCGTTGCACGTCACGAACGCTCTGTTCGCGCCCCCGCCGGCCGTAACGCGCTGGTGCCACGTGGTGATCGGCGCGCTTGCGTCGGCGACATGTGCCACGGTCCCAGCATGGTCCCGATCGCATGTGGGCAGCTCTGAAAATTGCGTTTCGCTCAATTTCAGGAGCGTCGAACTGGTGGTGCCATTTACGTCCAGAGCGTATTTCGCAATCGCCTGATTAATCCCGACATGACCCGTGGAGCGCTGCACGAAAAAGGGTATTCCTGCATAGGATCCCGAATCATCGAACCGCGCTATGGCGTAGTCGGCACCGCTGTTGCCGCCGTTCTGCATGGTGGACGTGGCGCCGGTGCTCCAAAGGTTCAGATCTCCGGCCTTCAAGTTGATCGTACGATTTCGCGATCCGCTCATGCCCTCAAGCGATAATGCCGCGCCGGAAATGGACATATCGTCGTCACGGAGCTTGATGGTGTGACTGCCGCGCGAAGATATCGATGCTATCGACCAAGACACGTTGTTTGCTGCGCTGTACCAGCTTAGTGCCTGATTTGGCGCCATGGCAATCGCGTCCGCATAACCTTTGGAAGCGTCCACTCTCAGAGAATCAAAGCCGAAGACGATGCCGCTCTTATACCGACCGCCATTGTTGACGATATGAATCGCTGCGGAACAGTCGTTGGACGTCTCGTAACCGGTGCCGCAATCTGGCCGATAATTCTCCGTGTAGCCGGTAACATTGGTCTGGTAGGGGTCGAGCCGGGGCGATGACCATTTGCTGAAGATGCTGTCTTCGACCGAGATGAAGCCCAAGGCGTTCAACACCGGTTGTGACCCAGACAACAGGCGGCTCTCATTGTAGACATTCCAGCCGCCGCCATCGATTCCTGCTGGACGGTTATCGAGGATTGCCATGTTGACGACATTCCTCATCGACTTCATGCCGGAGTCGCTGGGTGTGTCGGACAACCGCGAGGCGAATGTCGCCGAACTCATGCCTTGACGCGAAATCACCTTGAGCGGAGCGATCGAGCGATAGCGACCAGGTCCGTCATACATGCCGGTCCAATCCCCGTACCCCTGCGCCGCGGCACCGATCAGGACATTGTCCGCGCCTATCGTACTTGCGAGATAGCTTGAGGTGCGGTCATATCGGGAAAGCCCGACAGTTGCCGTCGCGCGCGCGTTCGTCGCGGTTGCTGGCGCATTGACAGTTATCGATGTGGTGCCGCCTCCGGAAATTACGGTGTTGCAGTCGGGGCATCCGGCAACCGCAATGTGATCGCCGTTGCGAAACCGTTTGGAATCCGCTTGCGAAACCTTGATCCGCGGGCTGCCTCGAGTTGTTTCGACGGTCGATGCATGGGGTTGCCACACAAAGGGAGTATCAGGTTTTGGGTCCGCCACCTGCGCCTCCAACGTGCTGTTGAAACAGACTATGCTGGGCAACAGTGCGACGACGACACGTGTCCTGATCTTCATTGTCTCCGTAATCCCATCATGCGGAAGAGTGGCTTGGCGTGCCTGTGCAGCCGTGAGGCGCCCCTTCCATACGTCTTCGTTCGCGGCGAGGCGACGCCAGGCATCTACCGTGACGGCGAGGAGGTGCTGGCCAAGGGCAAGACGAGCGCCGCTACCGCAGTCGGTGCCCGGGCGGAGAAGCTGGAAATATGGTCAGATCATTCGACGAGGCGTCAACGTCGCTCCATCATGCCGATCGTGCGCACTTTCCCGTAGATCGAGATACCTGCGCTGATCGAAGTATCGGGTGCGATGCGCCAGATGGCGACGTCGCGGCCCTTGTCCTTTTCGAAGACGGGCTCCCCGGCGTTTAGGCTTGGCGAGACGACTGCGGCAACATCCGCGGCGGTGAGTTTCGTCGTGGCATTGCCGGCGACTTGGCACACCTGCGTAAACGCCTTTCCCTCTGGCCGGATCAGGAAGAGCATGTACTCACCCTTATAGAACGCGCGAGGCATACCGGGGGGCAATGCTCCGCCGCCAACCGCCCTTATCGTGCTTTCCTTCCAACTATGCGCGACGGCATCAGCGGCTATCGCCTCGAAATTGGGGAAATGGCTTCGGCACGTCTCGTTGAACGCCTGAAGGTGCGCGACGGGATCGGCGATCGCCTTGTCCGCGGCGGCGACAGGGGCTGCGATGATGGCCGCTACCAGAGCCGCCACGAGAGAGTTGGTTCGCATGTCGTTCCTCGGCGTTGGTGACCGCCTGAGAGTAGCCGTCGTGCGCTAACGAGCCGTGAACGCAGTGGTCGCGCTCGTCTCTCGTGAACAGGGCTGCTCCGAATTCGGGGTCAGGCGATTTACTCCAAAGGCTGGCATGCGGAGCGCAACGCCGTTTGCCATTGAACCGTCCCCTGCGCGTCTGGATGGACGCCATCGATCGTCGACATGGTCGGTAGGGTCACTACCGGTATCCGCGCGGTCCTGGCGAGTTCGGTGATGATCCGATTGACCTGCTCACGTTGGGCCTTGTCAGGATACCGGCCGCCATTGCGGGCAGGCGGTACGAGCACGACCGCATCGACCCGCCCCGCAAGACGGTCCAATATCCTCGCATAGCTTGGCTCGAACCGCGCGTAGGACGGCGTGCCGGGCCATGTGTCGTTCGTCCCGAGCGCGACGAATACCCGCCTCTCGCCCAGCAGCGGTTCGAAAAGGGAGAGCGCCGAACCATAGTTCTCGGTCGTGAAATTGGGGATCCCTGCGTTGATCGCGCGCTGGCCGCACAGGATATCGGGAGCTGCTATCTCGGTTATGCTGTCGCCGATCACGACCAGCTTCGCGTCGGATAGCGCAAGCTGCGCGGCGATGCCGAGCGCTCGGGTATAGTGATAGGGTACGGCCCAGACGATGAATACGCCGACGACTAAGGTTATGCCGGCGAATATTTTGGCCGTTGCGCGTAGCAGCTCACGCGGCCGCATCCCTATACCCCTCGATCGCGTTCAATTCGCTCAGACGTACGAGGTGGTTGCGAAGCGCGCCATAACCAAGATCGTCCGGTGCGACGCCGAAGCGCCGCACCGGAGCGATGCTCAGACCGCCGACGTCATCCGGCTACGCGTCGAGCTGTGTCCGCCGTTGCGGTACAGGATGTCGTTCGCCGTGGCAGCATCGATGCCTGCGCCTGCGTCGACCGAGACGAACACACCGCCGTCATTGACCTGCGTACCGTAATAGCGGGCGTCGTCGTCGCTGACGCCGTGGTCGGTAAGCACCTTCTCAAGGCCGCCGACCGCACCGCCGATCGCAGCACCGGTGATCGCCGCGCCGGGAATCGCGGCTGCGGCGATGGCGCCGGCAGCGGCAAGCGGGCCGACGCCGGGAATGGCGAGCGCGGCGATACCGAGCAGCGTGCCGATACCGGCACCCGCCGCCACCTTGCCGACGAATTCCTGGGTGTCGTTCCCGCCGCCGTCGGTCGCGGTGTTGCGGCCGTCATGCTGGGCGACGACCGAAATCGCGCTGTCCGAAACACCGGCGCTGCGCAGGTCCGCTACCGCGCGCTCGGCTTCGGCGTGCGTGTCGAATACGGCGGATACAAGGTTCGCGTTCATCATCTCTCTCCGCGGGGCCATGATGGCGCCGATGACGATGAAAGCCGGGCGGCGTGCGATCGTTCCTGCAAGAAGAGGGTAAACGCGGCGCTTACGCTGTTCCTCCGGAAGCGGGCGGATGCAGCCGTTCGCCGTCGATCAGTTCCAGCTTCGTGTTCGGCGTACCGATGTCGATGCCGTCCGCCGCGAACCGTTGCAGGATCTGCATCAGCACACCACTCCGCGCCGGATAGACGGCGCGGGGGCCGGCGACGTGCGCCATGCAGTTGAAGCCGATCCGGCCATCAACGATCCCATCGATGAACACGACGGGCGCCGGCTCTGCCAGCACCGCGGCGCTGTCCTCGAACGCCTGCAGCACGATCGCGCGGATCGGGCCGGGATCGGTGTTGAGGGGCACGTTGAACAGGATCTGGATGCGGCCGAGCGGGTTCGACAACGTCTTGTTGAGCACCGTCTCGGTGATCAGCTTGGAATTGGGCACGATCAGCGTCGAATGATCGCCCAGTTCGATCTCGGTCGACCGCACGCTGATCCGCTTCACGTCGCCTTCGTCCGCGCCGATGCGGACGAGGTCGCCGATCTTGACCGGACGCTCGGCGAGCAGGATTAGTCCGGAGACGAAATTCTGCGTGATCGCCTGCAGGCCGAAGCCGATGCCGACCGACAAGGCCGACAGCAGCAGCGCGATGCGTTCCAGGCCGATGCCTAGTGCGGCCAGGCCCCACAGTACCGCAATCAGGATCCCGATATAGCGCGCGACCAGCCCGACCGAATTGCGCGCGCTGTCGTCGAGCTCGGTGGTTGGCAGATAGCGCTTGTTGAGCCAGCCGAGGAACCCGCGGGCCAGCGCGATGCCGATCCCGAACACCAGCAGCGCCCGTAGGACGGCGCCCGGCGAGATCGTCACCTGGCCGATCGTCAGACCATTCGACAGCGTGTCGAGTTGCGTGAAGAACGAGCCGAATCCGGTACCGAACGGCGTCAGGATCGCGCCCAGTCCGAGCACCACCAGCACGAGCCGGAGCGCGCCCGACAGCAACACGCCGAACTGGTCGATCGCGCTGGGACGGATGCCGATGCTGCGGCCGATCAGGATCCCGGGTCGGCTCGACGCGGCGAACAGGCTGGTCGACAGGTCGTCGGCGACGCTCAGCAGGATGTAGAGCGCACCGCAGACGATCGCCGGCCAGAAGATCACCGATCGCATCAGCCACAGGGCCAGGCCGATATAGCCGCCCAGGATCGCGATCACCGCGGCGATGGTCGCGGTCGAGACGATCAGGACGACCAGCGCGATCGTCGGATGCGCGAAGCCCGATGCCGCCTCGCCACCCTCGGCCTCGAGCGCGGCCCGTGCGGCGCGGCGCTGGCGCGCGATCGTCACCAGCACGCCGACCGCCACCGCCAGCGTCGCCAGCGCTTCCGCGGTATCGGCGGCGGTGTGCGCAGCGCGGCTCGCGCGGACCGCGTCGTTCATCGTCAGCAACAGCGGATCGACCAGCGCGAGTGCGGCCAGCCACCAGCTCCACGGCCGGAGCGCGCCGGCCAGCGCATCGTCGATCGGCAACAGCCGCCACGACGCCTGGCGCCGCAGCAACAATGCGCCGGCCAGCGCGGTGACGAACGCCGCGACGAACGTGGCAGGAACCAGCGCCGACAGGATCGGGTCCCACCGGACATCGACCATCCCCGCGCCGCGCAGGCCCCAGGCAAAGGCGACCGCGGCCAGCCCCGGCGTCGCGGTGCCGACCACCAGCCGCCACAACGCGAACCCCGATCGCCGCACGCGGTGCCCGGGCACGTTGTCGATCGCATATTGCCGGCCAATGGTCTGCAGCCGCAACCGCACCGGCCCCAGTATGAACAGCGCGATCAACAGGCCGAGCAGCGCGAGCCATCCCTGACTGCTACGTGCGCCGACGACTGCGACCCGTACCCCGTCCTGCGAAAGCTGGGCGATGCGCCGCGTGTCGCTCGGCATCGCCGCGGCCAGCGGTCCCCAGAACGCCGGCGTCAGGACCGAGGGCAGCCGCTGGGCAAGCTGGCGGCCACGGCGCGCGGCGATCGTGGCGTCCAGCTCGTCCTCGATCTGAGTCGATTCGATCGCGAGCAGACGGGCCCGCTTGATCGCGGAATCGATCGTCGAGCGTTGCTGCGTCAGCGACCGGCGCTGTGCCGCAATGTCCGGGGCTTCAGGCACGCCGGGCGTCGGCGCACCAAGCTGGGCGACGCGCGCATCGACCAAGGTGATCTGCGCCTGTAGCGTGTCCGCGCTGTCCGACGCGGTCTTGCGCGCCGTCGCCAACCGAGCCTTCAGGTCGCGCTGGCCCTTTTCGTCCAGGCTCGTGTCAAGCAGCCGGTCGGCCGCCTGGACGTCGAGCGAAGCCTGCGCCAGCGTGGCGACCGCCGCGCCGACGGGGTCTGGCTGCACGGTCTGCGCCGCCGCCGTGTGCGCCCAGAGCAGGGCCGATATCGCCAGCCACAGCAGGCGCGCGCGCGGGATCGTTCCCGGAATCGTTCGATGCGTCATCGCGTGCATCTATACACCGAGTTGCGCCGTTTGGTCGTCAGCGGAAACCAAAACTGGGCGATCCCCAAGAAAACCGCGCCGCTCGATCGAGCACGGCGTCCCTATGTTTCCTCCAATGATACGGGAGTTGGTATGATCGACGAACACATCCTGGATGTCCGCGCGACCGGCGCCGGGCTGGGCGCGGAGGTGCGCGGCATCGACCTGCGTGCGATCGACGAAGCCGGTTTCGCCGAGGTCCGGCGCGCATGGCTCCACAATCTGGTCCTGCTGTTCCGCGACCAGCAGTTGAGCGATCCGGACCTGATCGCGTTCAGCCGACGGCTCGGCGAGCTCGATCACGCGCCGGTGCAGGAAACCGGGCGGCGGTTCGTCGACGGCATGCCCGAGCTGTATATCGTTTCCAACGTCGTCGAGAATGGCGAGCCGATCGGCAGCCTGGGCAATGGCGAGGCGGTCTGGCACACCGACATGTCCTATATCGAGCAACCGCCACAGGCGAGCGCGCTCTACGCGCTGGAGGTGCCGCCGACCGGTGGCAACACCAGCTTCGTCAGCATGTACGCGGTCTACGACGCGTTGCCCGACGCGTTGAAGGCGCGCATCGCCGGGCTCCGCGTCAAGCACGACGGCACCTACAACAGCGGCGGGTTCGTCCGCCAGGGCGTGGTGCCGAGCGACGACCCGCGCGAGGCGCCGGGCGCGCTGCATCCGCTGGTCTACACGCATCCGGAGACCGGCCGACCCGCGCTCTATCTCGGCCGTCGCCGCAACGCCTATGTCGAGGGACTGGAACTGGCAGAGTCCGAGGCGCTGCTCGACGAACTCTGGGCGCACGTCGAGGCGAGCCCCGCGACCTGGACCAACGTCTGGCGTCCCGGCGATCTGGTGCTGTGGGACAATCGCTGCACGATGCATCGCCGAGATCCGTTCGACGCGGGCGAGCGCCGCGTGATGCACCGGACCCAGATCAAGGGCGAAAGCCGCCCTGCGTGAGCGCCGCGCTGTCGCGTCGGCGGTTCGGCCTGAGCGTCCCCGCACAGGTGCTCGCGGTGCTCTGCCTGATGTACCTCGTGCTCTATATCGAGCGCGTGAACATCGCGACGGTCGCGCCCAGCATGACCGCCGACCTGAAGCTGACCAACGTCCAGTTCGGCCTGGCGGTGTCGGCGTTTTCCTACCCTTACGCGCTGATCCAGCTGTTCGGCGGATGGATCAGCGACCGTTTCGGCACGCGCCGCACGCTGATCTTCTGCGGCCTGCTGGTCAGCGGGGCGACGATCCTGACCGGGTTCGTCGGCGGACTCGCCTCGCTGTTCGCGCTTCGGCTGGCGCTCGGGTTCGGCGAGGGCTTCGCGTTCCCCAGCGCGACCCGCGCGATCGCGACCTGGCTGCCGGCGTCGCGTTGGGGGTTTGCGCAAGGCGTGACGCACGCGGCGGCGCGGCTCGGCAATGCGCTGACCCCGCCGCTGATCGTCGGCATCCTCGCGTTCGTGTCATGGCGCGGTGCGTTCGTGGCGCTAGGGTTGCTCAACCTCGTCTGGATCCTGCTCTGGGTGCTGGTCGCGCGCGACGATCCACGGACGCATCCGGGCATGACCGAGGCTGATCGCGATGCACTGCCGTCGGCGTCGCCGCGCGTGCCGGTGTCGCGCGCGCTATGGCTGCAGCTGGCGAAGCGGATCGCGCCGGTGACCGCGGTCGACTTCTGTTATGGCTGGACGCTCTGGGTGTTCCTGACCTGGCTGCCGTCGTTCTTCTTCAAGAACTTCCACCTCGACCTCGCGCATTCGGCGCTGTTCTCGGCCGGCGTGCTGCTCGGCGGCGTGGCGGGCGACGCGGTCGGCGGGATCGTCAGCGACCGCATCTATCGCAGGACCGGCAATCTGCAGGCGGCGCGGCGCAACGTGATCATCACCGGCATGCTCGGCGCGTTCGTGTTCCTGGTACCGGTCGTCCTGACACACGACCTCAACACCGTCGCGATCTGCCTATCGCTCGCCTTCTTCTTCTCGGAACTGGTGGTTGCGCCGATCTGGGCGGTACCGATGGACATCGCACCGGATCATGCCGGCACGGCCAGCGGCATGATGAATTTCGGCTTCGGAATCGCGGGCATCACCTCGCCACTCGTCTTCGGCGCCCTGCTCGACTGGACGGGCACCTGGACGGCCCCCTTCCTTGCCTCGATCACCCTCCTGCTGGTGGGGTCGGCGTTGTCGTTCCGCATGAGACCCGACCAACCGTTCGTACCGCGCGGGGGATAGGATGGTCGCGGCTAGGATGGTCGCGGCACGTCGATGCCGCTATCGACCATCGTCATGGCAACCAGCACCGTCACCCGTATCGCAGCGCCCGAGGATCATGTCGTCATCGTCGGCGGCGGATTTTCGGGGACGCTGCTGGCGATCAACCTCATGCGGCACGGCGGCCCGCGCGCGACGCTGATCGAGCGCCGGTCGCGTCAGCTGGCGCGGGGCGTCGCCTATAGCGCTGCGCATCCCAGCCATCTGCTGAATGTACGCGCCGGCAATATGAGCGCGCTGCCCGACGATCCCGATCATTTCGTCCGATGGCTGGGCGAGCAGGGCGAGGGCGACCGCACCACCTTCGTGCCACGCACCACCTATGGCCGCTATCTGCGCGACATGCTCGACGCGACGATCGCGCGGTCCGACGGTCGGCTCGTCCATGTCGAGGGTGAAGTCTGCGCGCTCGACTCCGCCGAACGGGTGACGCTGACGATGGCGGACGGCAGCCACATCGTCGCCGACAGCGCGGTGCTGGCGCTCGGCAACCTGCCACCGCACACGCCGCCGGGCCTCGCGCCCGATACGCTGCCGACGGGCGTCTATCGGCCCGATCCCTGGGCGTCGGACATCGCCGAAGGATTGGACGATACCGATACCGTCGTGCTGGTCGGCACCGGGCTGACCGCGATCGATGCCGCGCTGCTGCTCGATGCACGCGGGTTCGGCGGCACGATGCTGGCGCTGTCGCGTCGGGGTCTGGTGCCGCGGCGTCATATCGACGGCGCGCCTGCCACGCGCGGCGTGTCGGAAAAGCCGCAAGGCGGACTCGCCGACCTGATCCGCCACGTCCGCGCGCGTGCCGCCGAGAACGGCTGGCGCGCCGCGGTCGACGAGCTGCGCCCGGTCACGCAGATGATGTGGGGCGCGGCGTCACAGCAGGATCGCGCGCGCTTCCTGCGCCACCTGCGCCCCTATTGGGACGTCCACCGCCACCGCCTCGCGCCACGCGTCGCCGACCGCGTCGATGCGCTGGTCGCGGAAGGGCGGCTGACCTTCGTCGCCGGCAAGCTCGTCGGTGCGGCGGGGCAGGGGGCGCAGGCCGATCTCAGCTGGCGTCCGCGCGGCGCGTCCGATCCCGTCGTCACGCGCGTGGCACGGATCGTCAACTGCACCGGGCCGCAGGGCGACCTGTTGCGCTCCGACGAGCCGTTGGTGCGCCACCTGCTCGCCAGCGGCGCGATCCGGCCGGATCCGCTGCGGCTGGGCGTCGACGTCGATGCGCAGTCGCGCGCGATCCGCGGCGATGGCAGCGCCGACGAACGCCTGCACTGCATCGGCCCGATGACCCGCGGCGGCCTGTGGGAAGTCGTCGCGGTCCCCGACATCCGCCAGCAAAGCTGGGACCTCGCGCGACGCTTGTCGAACGCGCAATGGGTCGGGGGCGAGGGGCTCTGAGGCGGAACCTGCCCGGAAGCGGGACGTTGCCAGACCTGATCCCTTAGGCTGGCGCAACGCCGCCTTCCCGAAAATCTGGAGTACAACATGGCCAAGACGGCACTGGTAGTCGGCGCGAGCGGCATCGTCGGCATCGCAACCACGAACCTGCTGCTGGCAGAGGGCTGGAGCGTCAACGGTCTCGCGCGCCGGCCCGGCACGCAGGCGGGCGTCACGCCGATCGTCGCCGACCTGCACGACGCCGACGGTACCGCCGCGGCGCTGAAAGGCCTGAACCCCGACGCGGTGTTCATCACCACCTGGGCGCGGCAGGACAGCGAGGCGGAGAATATCCGCGTCAACGCGGCGATGGTCCGCAACCTGCTCGACGGCCTGCGGGGTACGGATGCCCCGCGCCACGTCGCGCTGGTGACCGGACTGAAGCATTATCTCGGACCGTTCGAGGCCTATGGGAAAGGCGTGCTGCCGCAGACGCCGTTCCGCGAGGAACAGGGCCGGCTGGACGTCGAGAATTTCTACTACGCGCAGGAGGACGAAGTGTTCGCCGCCGCCGCGCGCGACGGCTTCACGTGGAGCGTCCATCGTCCGCATACCGTGATCGGCAAGGCGGTCGGCAACGCGATGAACATGGGCACCACGCTCGCGGTCTATGCGACGCTCTGCCGTGAAACCGGGCGGCCGTTCGTGTTTCCAGGATCGGCGGCGCAGTGGAATGGCCTCACCGACATGACCGACGCACGCCAGCTGGCCCGTCACCTGCTATGGGCGGCGACGACCCCCGCCGCGCATGATCAGGCGTTCAACGTCGTCAACGGCGACGTCTTCCGCTGGAGCTGGATGTGGCGTCGGATCGCCGACTGGTTCGGCATTGAGGCCGCGGACTTCGACGGCATTGTCCGTCCGCTCGAGCAGCAGATGGCCGACGACGCGGCGGTCTGGTCGACGATCGCGGCACGCGAAGGTCTGGTCGAGGCCGACTTGTCGCGACTCGCCTCGCCCTGGCATACCGACGCCGATCTGGGGCGCCCGATCGAGGTCGTCACCGATATGTCGAAGAGCCGACGGATGGGCTTCACCAGCTATCAGCCGACCGACGACGCGTTCTTCGACCTGTTCGCCGAACTGCGTGCCGAGCGGCTGATCCCGTAAATCGCTGTATCCTCTCCGGCCGAAGGGCGAACGGCCGGAGAGGATTTCGTTGTACCGATCAGAACTGATAGCCGATGCCGCCGCTCGCACCGACGCTCTCACGCGAGTCGTAGGAACCCGCGAGCTTCACCACCGTGTGGCCGTCGTTGAACGCCTTGGAGAAGCCCAGCGCGACGGCACTGGCGTTCCGATAGGTCCCGCCACCGATCGCAATCATGCCCTTGCCCGCTTCATAGGCCTGCGGCAGCCCCGCGGCGGCCAGCGCGCCCGCCGTCCCGGCCGCGGCATCGCGCCGAGCTTGGCGGAGATCGAAGTTCAGCGCGCCGAGTCGGGTGTCCGTATAAGTGTTGGCCTGGGTCACGGCGCCGTTCATCGCCGTGCCGAGCTGCATGACGTTGACCGCATCCGCCGCGCCCGTACCCGCCGCGACGTTGTGGACCTGGATCGCAGCTGCGCCCGGGTTGATCGTCACGCCCGATCGCCCGCTATCATATTGCACCGCGTTCTGGCTGAGGGTCAGCGCGGTGTTGGCGGTGTTCTGGACGGTCGTGACGGTCTGGTTGGTGGCATAGAGCTGCGCGCCGTTGACCGCGTCGGTCGAGGTGGCGGCGAGCGTCCCCGGCGCGACGTTGTTGATCGTCACGGGCGCCGCGGCGTTGCCGCCGGTGAGCGTGATCGTGTTGGTGCGCACCCCGCCGGCATTGGTGTTGTAGGTCACCGCGTTGACCGCGTTCAGCGCGAGCCCGGCGATCTGCCCGCCGTTCACCGCGTCGGTCGAGCCGATCGCGATCGAGCCGTTGGCGACATTGTGCAGTCCGACCGGTCCGGCAGCCGCCCCGACCAGCGTCAGGTCGTTGGTCGGCACGCCACCGTTCGGCGTCGTCGGCGTCGCCGCGTTGGAATAGCGTACCGGCCCGATCGCGCCGTTGTTTACGCTGTTGCCCAGATTGGTGATCGCCGTCGCGTTGTTCGTGACGCTCGTCCCCAGGTTCGTGATCGCGGTGGTGTTGCCGGCGACGGTAGCGCCCAAATTGGTGATCGCGGTCGTGTTGTTCGCGACCTGGACGTTGGTGGCGTTCAGCTGAGACCCGTTGACCGCGTCGGTCGAGGTGGTGCTGAGCGTCCCCGCCGCGACGTTGGTGATGGTCGTGCCGGCCGCACCTGCCAGCGTCACGCGATCCCGCGTCGTGCTGTCATACTGGACTGCGGTGTTGCCGAGTGCAGTGACCTGCGCCGCGACGCCCGCGACCTGCCCGACCGTCGCCGCGTCGCTGGCCGCAGTCCCCGCCGCGACGTTGGTGATCTGCCGCTCCGCGCCGACCGCACCGACAGACACTTCGCCGACCGAGTTCTGTACGCCCGGCAGGCCGATCGCGGCATAGCCCACATTCGCGCCGCGAACCGCCGCCGCACCGGTGCCGATCGCGACGCTGTTCGCCGCGGCGGCGTTCGCCTCGGGTCCGATCGCGACACTGTCGGTGCCGGTCACCGTCGCATCGGGCCGGGTCGATAGCACGCGGAAGTATCGGATCCCGGCGCCGCCGTTCACCGACGTATCGACCGCGTCGAACACCGACTGCAGGTTCGTATATTGCGCACCGCCGAACCCGATCGAGGCGAGCACGCTGTTGGTCGTCGCGTCGTACGTCGTCAGCCCTCCGAATGCGTTGGCGATGCTGGTGCCCAACCCAACAAGCTGCCCGCCATTGACCGCGTCGGTCGATCCCGCCGCCAGCGTGCCCGCCGCAACATTGTGCAGCCCAACCGGTGCCGCGGCCGCGCCGACCAGCGTCACGTCGTTGGTCACCACGCCGCCGTTCGGCACGGTCGGAGTCGCCGCATTGGCATATTGCACCGCGCCGATCGCGCCATTGGTGACGGCGTTGGTCAGGTTGGTGACGTTGGTGTTGGTGGCGAACAACTGGCTGCCGTTGACCGCTTCGGTCGACCCCGCGCCGATTGTACCCGGTGCGACGTTGCCGATCGTCGTGCCGGCCGCCCCGGCCAGCGTCACCCGGTCACGTGTCACGCTGTCATATTGCACGGCCGTGTTCGCGACTGCGCCGACCTGCGCCGCGACCCCCGCCAGCTGCCCGGCGTTGACCGCATCCGTGGGCGCCACGCCGGCTGCGACGTTGGTGATCTGCCTCTCGGCGCCCGGCGCACCGACCGACACTTCGCCGGCCGAATTCTGCGGCGCGGCCAGACCCAGCGCGGCATAGCCGGCCAGCGGACCGCGTGCGGCAATGCTGCCCGCGCCCAATGCGACACCGTTCGCACCGGTCGACTGCGCACCCGTGCCGAGCGCGATCGCACCCGTGGCACCTGCGCCGACGCCCGAACCTGCGCCCAGCGCAAGCGATCCAACCGCGCTGGCATCGGTCCGCGCCCCATTGCCGAACGCGATCGAGCTCGCTTCACCCGCAAACGCTTCCTGTCCAGTGGCGCCGAGTCCGGTGATGCGGTTGCCGCCGATGGCGATACCGGCGGGCGTGCGCAGCGAGAACGAATCGGCCTGGCTGTCGCAGCGGTCGGCGGCGCCGACGACCACGCCGTTCGTGTTCAGCACCTGCAACGTCACCGGCGCGCCGGCGGCGGCATTGGCCAGCAGCCCGGCGGCATCGATGCTCAGCGGTGGCACCAGCGGCAGCAAGCCCCCGACCAGCCCCAGGATCGGGTTCACGGTGCCCTGGATCGGCGTGACGATGCCGTTGACGACCGGCGTCAGGATATCGGTGACCACCGACCGTGGCAGGCTGACGCCCGAGCACGCGCCGACCAGATTCGGCGGCGGCGCGACCTGCGCGGAGGCCGCGTGCGGTGTCAGCAAGGCGGATGCGGCCATGCCGGCCAGCGATACGCCAGCAACCAGACGGGTACGCAGCGACTTCGACGTGGTCGAACGACCGGCGACAGTTTCGATGAACAGTTCAGACATGATCGCGCCCTTTGCTAGACTGCAGTAAAGCAGTTGTTCCCTCCCGATCCGGCCGCATGTCGGACCTGGAATGGAGCAAGGCTGGGCGCCAATTGATAACGAAAAGTTACGACGAAAATATAGTTCGAAGGCAGAAACAAACGCTACTAATGTGCGTTTTTATAGCAACCTAAACCAAAGTGACGTAGATTTACCAAGAACTATACTCAAAGCGATATGAGATCTGGGAAGTATGTTGGCGCGGTCGCGTACGAAATGACGTTCAGACGATCGGAATTGCTGCGCGGACCTGGTCAACGCGCCGCCTTAAAAGCGTAGATTTAGAAAATGGTCGGGAAGAGAGGATTCGAACCTCCGGCCCCTGCCTCCCGAAGACAGTGCTCTACCAGGCTGAGCTACTCCCCGACGGAGTCCGGACAGGCGCTTGTCGAAGCGGCCATCCGTGCTTGGAGGCGCGCCTATAGCCACAGCTTTCAGGCTACGCAAGCGGCGACGCGCGTGCGCCGGCCGGAAGCGACTTCCGACGCGGGCTGGGGCCGCGGAGTCGAGCGATCCGGCGGACGGATCCCGCACGCCGAATCGCAATCATTTGCTTAGCCTTCCAGGCGGGGGAGGCTCGTCGATCAGTTCGACGGCGCGAGTTTCGTGTTCAGCACCCAACCGACATTGTCGTTCTCGTCGGCGACCTCCCACCACAGCCCGGCCTTGGTGCCGGTCGGATAGACGATCGAACCGACCGGCAGCGTGCGGATGATCTTCGCCGTCGCCACGCCGCTCGCGCGCATCGCAACGGGACCCTGCGCGGTATAGGTCTTGGTCGGCGCCGCCTCGGCGGTGCCCGCGCTGCCCGGCGTCACCAGGCCGAGGCCCGTCACCATCTTCGAATAGGCCTGGATGAAGCTCAGCGTGACGATCCGGCCGATGTCGGTGTTGTCGTAGCCCCCGCCGACCGCGCCGCCGACCGCGAAGAAGCCGCCCGCGCCGAACGCCAGGTTGTTCTTGGCGGCATAGCCTTCCTCGACCGCGATCGTCTCGGTCGTGCGGACGTTGGTCAGCGACAGCACCGTGTTCGCCTCCATCTTCTTGCTCTTGATGCCGCCGAGCAGGCCGCCGACGCGTCCGCCCAGCAAGCCGCCGACCGCGCCGGCCGCACCGCTGCCGCTGACGTTGCTGTTGGCGCCCTGGATCTCGGCGACCAGCACATAGTCGGCGGCCTTGATCTGGCCCTGGCCGACGTTCGACCGGCGCTGCAGCCCGAGCCCTTCGCCGATCGCGCGCTCACGGCTGGCCGCGTTCAGCCCGGTGCCGCGATCGACGATGTTGAAGCACCCCGACCGCTGGACCAGCGCGCGCAGCAGCTTCTGCGGCGGCGCGAGGCTGTTCTGCGTCCACGCCGAGGGATCGTCGCCATCGGCGATCGAAACCGTGCCGAGCTTCCGCGTGCAATGCGGCACGTCGTTCGCCGCCTGCACCTGCATCTGCTGCCCCTTCGATGCGCGCGCCTGTGCATCGGCCGCGGCCGGCAGCAGCAATGTGGTGGCGAGTGTTACGGCTGCGAATCGAAGCATGGAAAATCCCCCAGTGTGAACGCGAAGTGTACCGGGGGTTTGCGACGGCGAAAAGTCGGCAGTCGACGTCCGCTTTGGCATTGGCGGCCGGCAATGCTAACGGCTCCGGGAACTCCTCTTCGTCGGACATCAAAACGCAGTGACCACGCCGCTCGACCGCATCCGCAACTTCTCGATCATCGCGCATATCGACCATGGCAAGTCGACGCTCGCCGACCGCCTAATCCAGCAGACGGGAGGACTGACCGAACGCGAGATGTCCGAACAGGTGCTCGACAACATGGATATCGAGAAGGAGCGCGGCATCACCATCAAGGCGCAGACCGTGCGCTTGGCCTACAAGGCCAAGGACGGCCTAGATTACGTCCTCAACCTGATGGACACCCCGGGCCATGTCGACTTCGCCTATGAAGTCAGCCGCAGCCTGGCGGCATGCGAAGGCGCGCTGCTGGTGGTCGATGCCGCGCAGGGGGTCGAGGCGCAGACGCTCGCCAACGTCTACCAGTCGATCGAGCACGACCACGAGATCGTGCCCGTCATCAACAAGATCGACCTGCCCGCCGCCGAACCCGAGAAGGTTCGGAAAGAGATTGAGGACGTGATCGGCATCGACGCGTCAGAGGCCGTGCTCGCCTCGGCCAAGTCGGGGATCGGCATCGCCGACATCCTCGAGGCGATCGTGACGAAGATTCCACCGCCCAAGGGCGACCCCGAGGCGCCGCTGAAAGCGATGCTGGTCGACAGCTGGTACGACCCGTATCTCGGCGTCGTCATCCTGGTCCGCGTGATCGATGGCATCCTGAAGAAGGGCCAACAGATCAAGTTCATGCAGACGGGGACGATGCACCTCGTCGACCGGGTCGGTTGTTTCCGCCCGAAGATCGAGCAGCTGACCGAGCTCGGCACCGGCGAGATGGGTTTCATCACCGCGCAGATCAAAGAGGTCGCACAGACCCGCGTCGGCGACACCATCACCGACGCCAAGCGCCCCGCGCTCGAGGCCTTGCCGGGCTTCAAGGAAGTCCAGCCGGTCGTGTTCTGCGGGATGTTCCCGGTCGATGCCGCCGAGTTCGAGAAGCTCCGCGAATCGATCTCGAAGCTGCGCTTGAACGATGCGAGCTTCTCATTCGAGATGGAGACGTCGGCCGCGCTCGGCTTCGGCTTCCGCTGCGGCTTCCTCGGGCTGCTCCACCTGGAAATCATCCAAGAGCGCCTGACGCGCGAATACGACCTCGACCTGATTACCACCGCGCCATCGGTGGTGTACGAGATCGAGCTGAGCCACCCCGATCCGTCCGGCACGACGCATATCGAGCTGCATAACCCCGCCGACATGCCCGAGCCCAACAAGATCGCGACGATCAGCGAACCCTGGATCGAGGCGACGATCTACGTCCCCGATGAATATCTCGGCAGCGTCCTGAAGCTGTGCCAGGACCGCCGCGGTATCCAGGTGAACCTTACCTATGTCGGCGGCCGCGCCCAGGCGACCTACGAGCTGCCGCTTAACGAAGTGGTGTTCGATTTCTACGACCGCCTGAAGTCGATGTCGAAGGGCTATGCCAGCTTCGACTATCACCAGATCGGCTACCGCGAGGGCGACCTCGTCAAGATGGGCATCCTCGTCAACGAGGAGCCGGTCGACGCGCTCAGCATGATCGTCCACCGCGGCACCGCGGAAGCGCGCGGTCGCGGCATGGTCGAGCGGCTCAAGGAACTCATCCCGCGCCATCTGTTCAAGATCCCGATCCAGGCGGCGATCGGCGGCAAGGTGATCGCGCGCGAGACGATCAGCGCGATGCGCAAGGACGTCACCGCCAAATGCTATGGCGGCGACGCCAGCCGCAAGAAGAAGCTGCTGGAGAAGCAGAAGAAGGGCAAGCTGAAGATGCGCGAATACGGCAGCGTCAGCATCCCGCAGGAAGCCTTCATCGCCGCGCTACGCATGGGTGACGACTCCTAGCATCGGGTCGTCGCCTGCATCCAGCCCCAACTCGTCATCCCAGCGTAGGCTGGGATCTCGTGAGGCAAGAGTAGCGCAGGAGCCGCACGAGACCCCAGCCTACGCTGGGGTAACGGGACCGATAAAGCCCCGACGACGTGACGCATTTGTCAGGAGCGACGCCAGCGGTCAGGATGTAACGCCAGTCGGCCAGAACGATCGCGCGGAGCAGCATGTCCCAACGTCCCGTCTTCTATGATGCCAGCGGACGCCGCCGCCGCCGGTTTGCGGTTGGTATCGCTGCGTTCGTCGCGCTGTTCCTCCTCGCGGCTATCGTGTTCGTCGTCTCGATCGGCATCGTGCCGGCCGCACCGCTGCTGCCGATCGAGCCCGAACACGCAGCCCTGCACCGCCTACCGGCGCCGCGGGGCGACATCATCGGCCGGACCCGGCGCAGCATCGACTATTACGCCAAGCAGCTGTTCGGCGTTCCGGCCAAGCCGGGTCACGCGCGCGTCGGCAATCCGGCGCTCGCGATCGCTTTCCACGCGCCGTGGGACCAATCGAGCGCGGCGAGTCTCGCGCGGCATGTCGAGCAACTCGACTGGCTGATCCCCGGCTGGATCTCCGTCACCGGCGCCGACCACCACATCACCGTGTTCCGCGACCAGGCCGGCCGCGACATCCTGAACAAGGCGGTCCACCGCCCGACGATCCTGCCGATGGTGCAGAACGCGGTGAACGGCAATTGGGACGGCGAGGGCAGTGCGGCGATGTTCGCCAACCCCGCCGCCCGCGCCGCGTTCCTCGACAAGCTCGTCCCGTTTCTGGCGGTGAACCACGCCGGCGGCGCGTTCTTCGATTTCGAAAACCTGCCGGCCAGCGCGCAGCGAAACTACCGCGCGTTCCTGGCCGAGGCGAAGGCGCGGTTCGCGCCGCGCGGTTGGGTCGTCGCGATCGCGGCGCCGGTCGGCAATCCCGACTGGAACCTGCCCGCCTATGCCGCGGTGACCGACAAGGTCTTCCTGATGGCCTATGACGAGCACGAGACCAGCGGCGAGCCCGGCCCGATAGCCTCGCAACGCTGGTTCGCACGCGTCGTCGCCGATGCCGCGCGCGGCATTCCGCCGGCCAAGCTGGTCGTCGCAATCGGCTCCTACGCGTACGACTGGCACGACAAGGGTGGCGACGCGCTCGACGTCGAGGAGGCGTGGCAGAACGCCGCCGACTCCGGCACCGTCCCGACCTTCGACAAGGCGAGCCTCAACAGCAGCTTTGCCTATTCCGAGGGCGCAAGCCGCCACCAGGTCTGGCTGCTCGACGCGGCCTCGGCGTACAATCAGATCGCGTTCCTGCAAAAGGCGGGGTTGGGCAGCGTCGCCTTATGGCGGCTCGGCTCGGAGGATCCCGGCATCTGGTCGATCTTCGGCCGCGACCATCGAACCTTGCCCGTTCCCGACGCGATCGACGCGATGCCGGCCGGCACCAACGTCGATATCGAGGGATCGGGCGAGATCCTAAAGATCGCCGCCACGCCCGTCACCGGCATCCGCGACGCGGTGCCTGCTAGGGATGGCAGTATCGCCGACGTCACCTTTACGCGAATGCCGTCACCCTATGTCGTCGACCGCACCGGCTATCGCGCGCGCCAGCTCGCGCTGACCTTCGACGACGGACCCGATTCGGAATGGACGCCGCAGATCCTCGACGTCCTCAAGCGCGAACACGTGCCCGCGACCTTCTTCATGATCGGCGAGAATGCGCTGACCCAACGCCCTTTGCTGGCGCGGATGGTGGCGGAGGGACATGAGATCGGCAGCCACACCTACACCCACCCCAATCTCGCCACCGTCTCGCCGCGTCAGGTGAAGTTCGAATTGAACACCACGCAGCGGCTGTTCCAGGCGTTCACCGGCCGCTCGCTCCGCCTGTTCCGCGCACCCTATTTCGGCGATGCCGAGCCGAGCACCGCGGACGAGATCGTGCCCGCGCTGGAAGCGCAGGAGCGCGGCTATATCTCGGTCGGCCTGCACGTCGATCCCGACGACTGGAAACGACCCGGCGTACAGGCGATCATCGATCGCACCATCGCCGGCGTGCAGGCCGGCAACCGGGAACGCAGCGGCAACGTCATCCTGCTCCACGACGCCGGCGGCAACCGCGCGCAGACCGTCGCCGCGCTGCCCGTGATTATCGAACGGCTGCGCGCGATGGGCTACAGCTTCGTTCCCGTCTCGACGCTCGCCGGGCTGACGCGCGACGCGGCGATGCCGGTGATCTCGTCCAGCGACCGGGTCGCGGCGATGGCCGATCTCGCTCTGTTCAGTGCGCTCGGCGGCTTCGTCGTCGCGCTGCGCTGGATCTTCGGCATCGCCATCACGATCGGCATCCTCCGCGCGCTCGCGCTGTCGGCGCTGGCGCTGATCCAGGCGCGCCGCGAACTGAAGACGGTGTTTCCGCCGATCGATCCCGATCGCTTCGTCACGGTGATGATCCCCGCGTTCAACGAGGAGCGCGTGATCGTCCGCGCGGTGCACGGCGTGCTCGCCTCGACCGAGGTGCGGATCGAGGTAATCGTCATCGACGACGGATCGAGCGACGGCACCAGCCGCGTCGTCCGCGAGGCGTTCGCCGACGACCACCGCGTTCGCCTGCTGACGCTCGAGAACGGCGGCAAGGCGCGCGCGCTCAACCGCGGGCTGCAGGAGGCGCAGGGCGAGATCGTCATCGCGCTCGATGCCGACACGCAGTTCGAGCCGGCGACGATCGCGCGTCTTGCTCGCTGGTTCGACGATCCAGAGCTAGGCGCAGTGGCCGGCAACGCGAAGGTCGGCAACCGCGTCAACCTTGTCACAAAATGGCAGGCGCTCGAATACATTACCGCGCAGAATCTCGAACGCCGCGCGCTGGCCCGACTGAACGCGATGACCGTGGTGCCGGGCGCGGTCGGCGCTTGGCGGCTGTCCGCGATCAGCGCGGTCGGCGGCTATCCCGACGACACGCTCGCCGAGGATCAGGACCTGACCATCGCCATCCAGCGCGCCGGGTGGACCGTCAAATACGACCAGTTTGCGATCGCGTGGACCGAGGCGCCGGAGACGCTGCGCGCGCTCGCGAAACAGCGGTTCCGCTGGGCGTTCGGCACGCTGCAATGCCTGTACAAGCATCGCTCGGCGATCTTCGGCTCGCACCCGCGCGGGCTCGGCTGGGTCGGTTTGCCGCAGGCGATCCTGTTCCAGATCGTGCTCGCCTCGATCTCGCCGATCATCGATCTCGCGCTGCTGGTCAGCTTCCTCTTCACCTATCTGGCGGTGCGCGCGCATGGCTGGGAACAGACCAGCCACGACGTCTACACGATGCTCGCCTACTGGCTGATCTTCACCGCAATCGACCTGCTCGCCGCGACCATCGCGTTCGCGCTGGAACGGCGCGAGCGGTGGCGGCTGCTCTGGCTGCTGGTGCCGCAGCGGATCGGTTACCGCCAGGTGATGTATTACGTCGTGCTCAAGGCGATCGCCCAGGCGCTCCGCGGCCCGCTCGTCGGCTGGGGCAAGCTGGCCCGGACGGGCAGGGTGACCGCCGCATAACCTCCGCGCTCCGTCATCCCAGCGAAGGCTGGGATATCAAGAGGCAGGCGCGGAACAGGAACCTCGAGAGACCCCAGCCTTCGCTGGGGTGACGGAAGCGTCTGGTTGAGGCTGGCGTGCCGCCCCTGCCGGCTCTATCGCGCAAAAGCAGCTTTCGAGGTGGCCGATGAAATCCCTGACCCTTTCCGCCATCGCGACGTTCGCGTTTGCGGTCCCCGCCACCGCGCAGCAGGCGCCGCTGGTTCTGGCCGCAGCGTCCTTGCAGGAGTCGATGACCGCCGCCGCGGACGCCTGGGCGAAGCAGGGCCACCCGAAACCGACCATCTCGTTCGCTGCCTCGTCCGCACTGGCGCGCCAGATCGAGGCCGGGGCACCCGCCGACCTGTTCGTGTCGGCCGACGAAGACTGGATGAACGACGTCGCGCAGAAGAACCTGATCGTCGCCACTACGCGCGTGACCTTCCTCGGCAACCGCCTGGTCGTCGCCGCGCCCGCCGGCACCAAGGTCCGCATCCCGGTCCGCCCGCCTGCCGCGCTCGCGAAGGTGTTGACCGCCGGCCCGCTGGCGATGGCCGACACGCCCGTGCCGGCGGGCAAATACGGCCAGCAGGCACTTGAGAAGCTCGGCGTCTGGGCACAGGTTGCCCCCGAGATCGTTCGCGCCGAAAACGTCCGCGCGACGCTGGCGCTGGTCGAACGCGGTGCCGCGCCACTCGGCATCGTCTACGCGACCGATGCCAAGGCATCCGCAAAGGTCCGCATCGCCGGCGTCTTCCCCGAAAGCTCGCATCCGCCGATCACCTATCCGGTTGCGCGACTGAAGACCTCGACCAATCCGCAGGCGGAAGCGTTCCGCCGCTTCCTCGTCTCGCGCGCCGGCAAGGCGATCTTCGTCCGCTACGGGTTCAGCGCCCGCTGACATGCTCACCGCCGCCGAATGGGAGATCGTCGCGCTGTCGCTGAAGGTCGGCGGTGTGGCGATGGCAGTGACGCTGCCGATCGCGTTCGCGCTCGCTTGGCTGCTCGCGCGCATCCGGTTTCCCGGCAAGATCCTGGTCGATGCGGCGATCCACCTTCCGCTGGTGGTGCCGCCGGTGGTGACGGGATGGGTACTGCTGCTCGCCTTCGCGCCCAACGGGCCGATCGGCGGCTGGCTGCAGGACTGGTTCGGGATCACATTGCTGTTCCGCTGGACCGGCGCGGCGCTCGCGGCCGGCGTGATGGCGTTGCCGTTGATAGTCCGCGCAATGCGCCTGTCGATCGAGGCGGTCGATCGGCGGCTGGAAAGCGCGGCGCGGACGCTCGGCGCCGGCCCCGCCCGCGTGTTCTGGACGGTGACGCTGCCGCTCAGCGTGCCCGGCGTGCTGGCTGGCGCGGTACTTGGTTTCGCGCGGTCGATCGGCGAGTTCGGCGCGACGATCACCTTCGTCTCGAACGTGCCCGGCCAGACCCAGACCTTGCCGCTCGCGATCTATTCGGCCGTCCAGCAGCCGAACGGCGACGCGCTCGCGTGGCGACTCTCGGCGATATCCGTCGGCCTGTCGCTGATCGCGCTGGTCGCGTCGGAACTGCTGACGCGGCGCGCGGGCAGGGGGCTGCATGTCCTTTGAGATCGAAATCGTCCGCCGGCTCGGCGACACCCGCATCGCGCTGACCACCAGCGTCGGCGCGGGGGCTACGGTGTTGTTCGGCCCGTCCGGCGTCGGCAAGACCAGCGTCCTGAACATGGTCGCAGGTCTGCTGCGTCCCGACACGGGCAGGATCGTCGTCGCCGGCGAGACGCTGTTCGGCGACGGCGTCGACCTGCCCCCCGAGCGCCGCCGCGCCGGCTATGTGTTCCAGGCCGCGCGTCTGTTCCCGCACATGCGCGTCCGCGCGAACCTGCTGTATGGTGCGGGCGTCGACGTGGACCTTGCGGATCGCATCGACTTCCTAGGGATCGACCACCTACTCGACCGCTGGCCACGATCCCTGTCGGGCGGCGAGGCGCAGCGCGTCGCGATCGGCCGTGCGCTGCTCAGCAAACCGCGCTTCCTGCTGCTCGACGAGCCGCTGTCATCGCTCGACAGACCGCGTCGCGAAGAGGTGATGCGCGCAATCGAACACGTTCGCGACGTGCTGAAGCTGCCGATCCTGATGGTCACGCACGACCCGGAGGAAGCCGAACGGATCGGCACGCAAATCGTGCGGATGTAACTCCGTCATCCCGGGCTCGTCCCGCGATCCAGAGTTACCAGCGCCGAACTCCATTACCCTGGATCCCGGGACAAGCCCGGGATGACGTTAGAGAAGCTCGAACGTCTGCTTCGCCCCGTCCACCGAACTCGTCGCGACCCACAGATCGAACATCCCTGGCTCGATCACCCAGTCGCCATCGCCCCAGAAGCGCAGATCCTCGCGCCGGAGCGTGAACGCCACCGCCTTCGACGCACCCGGCGCAAGCGATACCCGCGCAAACCCCTTCAATTCGCGCACCGGCCGGGTCCGGCTCGCGACACGGTCGCGGATATAAAGCTGGACGACCTCGTCACCGCGCACCGCGCCGGTATTGGTGAGCGTCGCCGTCACCTTGAGCGCGTCGGTCATCGTCGCCGGAACGCGCACGTTCGACACCGCGAAGCTGGTGTAGCTCAACCCATGCCCGAACGGGTACAGCGCCTCGTTTTTCGTCTCCCGGTACCGCGACTTATACTCCTGCGCGCCGGTGTCGGGGGCGGGGCGGCCGGTGTTCTTGTGGTTGTAGAAATACGGCTCCTGCCCGCTCTCGTTCGGAAAGCTCGCCGACAGCTTTGCCGACGGATTGACATCGCCGAACAGCACGTCGGCAATCGCATGGCCGCTCTGCGACCCGAGGAACCAGGTCGCCAGGAGCGCCGGCGCATCCTTGACCGCACCGTGCAGCGCCAGCGCGCGGCCGTGGCGGAGCAGCACGACCACCGGCTTGCCCGTCGCCGCCACCGCCTCGGCCAGCGCCATCTGCGGCGCGGGCACGACGATCTCGGTACGCGACTGCGCCTCGCCCGACATCAACTGCGATTCGCCGATCGCGAGCAGCACGACATCGGCCGCCTGCGCCGCGGCGACCGCAGCGTCGATCCCGTCGGGCAGCGGTGCCTCGACCCCCGACCCCGCTACCGCGGTGAAGTTCAGCCCCCGCGCGCGCAGACCCTGCGCGATCGAGACGTTGAGCGCCTCGTCCGCCATGAACGCCCAGGTCCCAACGACGTTCTGCCGGTCTTCGCCGAACGGGCCGATCAGCGCGATCTTCCCCGGATTGCGCTTGAGTGGCAGCAATTTGCCTTCGTTTTTCAACAGCACGATCGATCGCGCGCCCGCCTCGCGGCTGAGCTTCAGCATCGCCGGGGTCGATACGCTGCTGCGTTCGGCGCTGCGGCTGATCGATCGATACGGGTTTGCGAACAGCCCGATCACGTCCTTCAACTGCAGCACGCGCCGCACCGCCTCGTCGAGCCGTGCCATCGGCACCTCGCCCTTCGCGACCAGGTCGGGCAGCCACAGATTGAACAGGTTCGACTGCATGGCCATGTCCATGCCCGCCATGAACGCCTTCTTCGCCGCGTCGCGCCCGTCGCTGGCATAGCCGTGCGCGATTAGCTCCTCGTCGGCGGTGTAGTCGCCGACCACCATGCCCTTGAACCGCCACTGCCCGCGCAACAGGCCGGTCATCAGCCAGTGGTTGCCGCTGGCGGGTACGCCGTCGATGTCGTTGAACGCGCTCATCAACGTCGCCACACCCGCATCGACGCAAGCCTTGAACGGCGCCAGATGCACCTCGTTCAGCGTAGCCGGCGATATCTCGGTGAAGTTGTAATCCTGCCCGCCCGATACCGCGCCATAGGCCGCGAAATGCTTGGCACAGGCCGCGACCCGCGTCGGATCGCGCAAGTCAGCGCCCTGGAACCCGCGCACGCGCGCCTTGGCCAGTTGGATGCCGAGATACGGATCCTCGCCCGATCCTTCGGCAACGCGCCCCCAACGCTGGTCGCGCGCGACATCGACCATCGGCGCGAAGGTCCAGTGGATGCCGAGCGCGGTACTCTCCAGCGCCGCGGCGCGCGCAGTCGCCTCGGCAAGGTCGGGATCGAACGCGCACGCCTCGGCGATCGGCAACGGATAGGCGGTACGCAGCCCGTGGATGACGTCGCCGGCAAAGATCAGCGGAATCTTCAACCGCGTCGCCATCGCGGCGTCCTGCGCGGCCTTGGCACCGGCATAACCGACGCCGTTGAACAGCATGCCGATCGCGCCGGTCCCGATCCGGGCCAGCTGCTCGGTAGCGCCGCCGCTGGCGAGGCCGGGATTGAACGGCACGCCGATCGGCCGGATCTGGTCGGAGAAACAGCTGAGCTGGCCCGCCTTCTCGGCGGGCGTCATCCGGGCGATCAGCGTCTCGATCCGGTCGTTCTGCGCGATCGCCGCGCTTGCGGTCGAAAAGCCGCCGAGCGACAGCCCGGCGATGGTCGCGCCCGCCTTCAGCATCTGGCGGCGACCCGGTAAGTCGAGTTGGGACATAACCTGCTCCTAGTTCGGCGGCAGGGTAGGCGCGCGGCACGACACGCGACAAGGCCAGTTTCGCGCCGACCCGTACTGTAAACGCCCCGGAGCAGACCGCTCCGGGGCCGTCCGATTATTCCAGGTCGCCTTCGTCGATGACGACCAGGCTGGCATTGGGGCGCTGGCCGGCAGCTTCGGCACAGATGTCGAGGATCTCGTCGCTGAACCGTTCGAACAGCTCCAGCGCGTCGTCCTCGGGCTCGTCGCCGCTCAGTTCCTTGAGGACGGCGTACTTGACCGCGAAATCACGGTCTTCGCCGTCGATCTCGCCGGTGAATTCGACCTGCTTCTGGCGGTCGTTGTCGGTGAGGCTGGCTTGGTCGATGTCGAGGCGGCTGGACATAGCTAAAGGACTCCTGGAAGCGAAGGCCGCCTCCTGCCCGCGAGCCCGCGGTCGCGCAAGCGCCGATGCGGCCGTGGCGCGACGTTCGCAGTCAGGCGCCCCAGTCGGGACCGTCGGCATCAGGGTAGAAGGCGGACACGTCCCGTGCGGGTTGCGCGTCGATCGGCGGGGGCAGGGTAGGGGCGCCATCGCCGAACCGGATGCGGATATAGGCGGCGTTGCCCTGCAGCGCCTGGAAGATGGCCGAGGTCGCGCCCTCCTGCATGCGCTTGCCGATCAGCGGCGCACGTTCGGCGCTGACATAGCCGAGCTGCACGCCGCGCTCACTCCAGATCGCGACGGCGTTGGCATCGAACGGGTTTTTCGGTTCGCGGCGGAGTTCGACCGGGTCGCCAGGATGGCACATCATGATTTCCATGCGCCGGTTCGACCTGCTCTTGTCGGGGTTGGGGAAATCGATCCCGACGATCGAGGTGGTCAGTTCATCCATCACCGAAGCCTAGCCGCCGACCGGATCCGATGAAAGACGCCGGTGCCCAAACCCGCAGCCGAAAATATTTGATCCAAAATGAAGCCGAACCGGGGCCGCGCTCGTAACTGCGCACCGGTTGCGGTTTTGGCTCCCTCCTTTCCCGCGACCCGGCCCGTCCTTGTCAAAGCCCGACCTGACAAGGGCGGGTCGCTAAGGGAAGCGGCATCAGGTCCGTGAGAAGAGGGTTGGTGGGCCCGGCAGGAATCGAACCCGCAACCTAGCCGTTATGAGCGGCCAGCTCTAACCGTTGAGCTACAGGCCCCACCGAAGTCCGCGTTAGCGCAGGTCCCGCCAAAGAAAAAGGGCGCCCCCGCGAAGGAGCGCCCTTTCGTCATGCAAAATCGTACCGGGTGCGAACACCCGATCGCGATTATTACTGCATGTTGTCCGTCTTGGCATCGGCAGCGTCACGGACGTTGTCGGCACCAGCGTTCATGTTGTCGGCTGCGTTCTCGAGAACGTCCGAAGCAACGGCGTTGGACGTGTTGTCCGCCATCGCGTCCATGTTGTCAGCCTGCATTTCCATGTTGTCAGCCAGCATGTCCGCGTTGTTCTCGACTGCGGCTGCTTCTGGCGACTTGCTGCATGCTGCGACGGACATCAGGCCGGCGGCAGCAGCGATCAGAACGATCTTCTTCATTCGAATGCTCCCAAGCATAGTTCACTCGCGGCCGACCCGATTGCCGTCGCGAAGCGCCGCAAATAGCGCACGGGTCCCCCCGGTCAATCCGCTAAATTCATCTCTCGGCAAGCTTTGCGACAGCCCGTTGACGCGAACGATCCCTCCACTGGTCAGTTTTTCGGGGCGATCGGTCCGATTTCCTCGGGCGCGTCGGCGACCGTGGCGAGCATCGCGGTCCACGCCGCGACGTTCTGTTTCAGCTGCACGGGGTCGATCCGGTCGAGCGTATCCTCCGGCGTATGGTGGAAATCGAAATAGCGCAGGCCCGACTGGTTGAGGTCGATGCCGGCGACCCCGGTGGCGATGATCGGACCCACGTCGGTGCCGCCATGCGGTACGTCGGCGCCGCGGATGATGCCGAGCGGCGCGAGCGCCACCGCCAGCCGGTCGGCGATCGGCTTGGCGGCGTCGGGCAAGCTGCTTTCGAACCGCCAGACCTTGTCGGCGCCGAAATCCGATTCCGCCGCGGTCGCGTGGCGTTCGCCGGCATGCGCCTTGGCATAGGCGGCGCCACCGAAGCCGCCGCTCTCCTCGTCGCCGAACCACACCACGCGGATCGTCCGGCGCAGCGTGCCCGGCGCGTCCATCACGATCTTGGCCGCCGCGGCGGTGATCACGACGCCCGACGCGTCGTCGATCGCCCCGGTGCCGAGGTCCCAGCTGTCGAGATGCCCGCCGACCAGCACGATTCCCGCTTTGGGATCGCTGCCCGGGACTTCGGCGACAACGTTGCCGGATTCGCGCGTGCCGACCTGCTTGTCTTCGAGCACCAATTTCAGCGTCACCGGTTTGCCGAGCTTCACGAGCCGCTCGACCTGTTCGGCATCCGCGACCGACAGCGCCGCCGCGGGGATCGGCGTCACGCCGGCTTCGAAATTGGTGTTGCCCGCGTGCGGCCCGCGTCCGTGGTCGGTGCCGATCGACCGGATGACGATCGCCGCCGCGCCCTTTTTCGCGGCAAGGTTGGGGCCGACGAAGCGCGCGGTACCCTGCGATCCATAGCTAGACCCGTCCTGGGTCGGCTGCATCGCGTTCGAGACGAAGGCGATCTTGCCTTTCAGGCTGCCGTCGCCGGCAAGCGCCAAGTCGTTGTAGGTCGGGAAATAGACGATCGGCAGCGTCAGCCCACCCGGCGGCGTCGCGCCCGAATTGCCGAGGCCGACCAGATGCAGCTTCTGCGCATAAGGCGCCACCAGCTCCCCGCTCTCCAGCCCCCGCGACCAGACCGGCAGCTGATACGTCTCGATCCGCACGTTCTTGAACCCCAGCGCCTTCAGCTTGGCGACCGACCAGGCGCGCGCCCGCGGTGCCGCTTCGGTCCCGGTCATCCGCGCGCCGACCTCGGTCGTCAGCCCCTCGACGATCGCATAGGCGGTGTCGTCGGTTAGCGCCTTGTCGCGCAGCGCCGCGACCTTGGCATCGCCCGCGGTCGCCGGTGCGGCGGTGCGCTGCGCCACGACGGGAACGGCGGTGATTACGGCACAAGCCGCCAGTAATGGTGCGATACGCGTCATCGGCTATTCCCCTTGGGTTATCGGCTCAACCGTTAGGTCCGAGCGCGCGCGTTGCCAACCTTCGCAGCCGCGCTTACATGCGCAGATCAATCCCGCCCTCACGAACACCCGAACGGAGACCCCCGTGGCCGGCCAATACGCCTATGTCATGAAGGACATGACGAAGACCTTCCCCGGCGCGCCCAAGCCGGTGCTGTCGAACATCAACCTGCAATTCTATCACGGCGCCAAGATCGGCATCGTCGGCCCCAACGGTGCGGGCAAGTCGACGCTGATCAAGATCATGGCCGGCATCGACAAGGATTATACCGGCGAGGCATGGCCGGGCGAGAACGTCACCGTCGGCTATCTGGAGCAGGAGCCGCAGCTCGACGCCTCGAAGACCGTGCTTGAGAACGTCAAGGACGGCGCGCGCGGCGTCGCGGACATGGTCGACCGCTTCAACGCAATCTCCGCCGAGATGGGCGATCCGCAGGACGACACCGACTTCGACGCGCTGCTCGAAGAGATGGGGACGCTCCAGGAAAAGATCGACGCGATCGACGGCTGGACGCTCGACAACCAGCTCGAGGTCGCGATGGAAGCGCTGCGCTGCCCGCCGGGCGACTGGCCGGTCGACAAGCTGTCGGGTGGTGAGAAGCGCCGCGTCGCGCTGACCCGCCTGCTGATCCAGAAGCCGGGGATCCTGCTGCTCGACGAGCCCACCAACCATCTCGACGCCGAAAGCGTCCAGTGGCTGGAGAACCACCTGAAGGATTATGCGGGCGCGGTGCTGATGATCACCCATGACCGCTATTTCCTCGACAACGTCGTCGGCTGGGTGCTCGAGCTCGATCGTGGCAAGTATTTCCCGTACGAGGGCAATTACTCCACCTATCTCGAGAAGAAGGCCAAGCGCCTCGAGCAGGAGGATCGCGAGGAATCCGGTCGTCAGACCGCGATCAAGAACGAGCTCGAATGGATTCGTCAGGGTGCCAAGGCGCGCCAGACCAAGTCCAAGGCGCGTATCGCCAACTTCGAACGCCTCGTCGCGCAGCAGGAAAACCGCAGCCCCGGCAAGGCGCAGATCGTCATCCAGGTCCCCGAGCGTCTCGGCGGTAAGGTGATCGAGCTGGATAACGTCTCCAAGGCCTACGGCGACAAGCTGCTGTTCGAGAACCTTTCGTTCACGCTGCCCGCGGGCGGCATCGTCGGCGTCATCGGTCCCAACGGCGCCGGCAAGTCGACGCTGTTCAAGCTGATCACTGGGCAGGAGACGCCGGACAGCGGCACGATCGACAAGGGTTCGACCGTGCGGCTCGGCTATGTCGACCAGAGC
>Ga0247813_10000533_pt1 | contig 34742 bp, 28 predicted proteins | sample UWRJL169409C1_FD_180719 | JGI IMG/M metagenome (GOLD analysis project Ga0247813, IMG submission 180719) | Plant litter microbial communities from Arlington Agricultural Research Station in Wisconsin, United States - UWRJ-L169-409C-1 | ecosystem: Environmental > Terrestrial > Plant litter >... | reverse complement strand
CAGATGAGAACTTATAAAAGAAAAACACCTGTAAAAAAAGTTCTTACAGGTGTTTAATTAAATATTATTGTCTAATAATCTGTATCGATTATTTAGGACTAGTCAAAGTGAGGAATACTTATTCCGCAGCTACCATATTTACAGTATTTAAGGCAACATCATTAAGTACGCAATCGGCTTCTTTTTCTTCAGACAAAGTTTGCGTTAATAATTTTGCCACATCATTTTCACCCAATGTTTTTGCAAAAGCACATAGCGTACCATAGGATGCAATTTCATAATGTTCAATTTTTTGTGATGCTGCGATAATTCCCGCATCTCTTACTGCTCCCGGCACTGTTTCCTGAAGAATGCTGTCGCCTTCTTTTAACAATCCCGCCATGGCTTCGCATTTTTTTCCTTCTGCGCTTTCGCCCAGTAGTTCAAAAACTTTTTCCAATCGTACTACCTGGTTTTCCGTTACGTCGAGATGCTCTAAAATGGCACTCGTAAGTGTAGCCGATGTAGCATTGGAAGCCATTTTTGGCAAAGCGCTTACAAGGGCATTTTCTGCCCAGTAAATATCTTTAAGACTGTCAATAAATAAATCTCTAAGCTCTGAAGCGGCATCAGGAGAAGGTGCCACGATATTATTTTTTGTGTCTTTATTAGCAGCATTTTTAGCTGGAGTAGGTTTATCTGAACTTTTCATATGTTTATATTTTAATATTAATTGTATAAATTTTCTTCACGTTCCCAAATACGATGGCCTGCCATAGCATTTATGAAATCAAGTGCAAAAGCTTCTGTCGCAGGCTCACTGTAAAGTATAATACCTGTATCTTCATTATTAAGTTTTGAGGCAAATGGAGTTGCACTTAATACGCCAATTGCTTCACCATCAGCACCAATAACTTTGCAATGTTTATAAGCGTCGTTTAAAAACTCAAGTATGTCATCATTTTGCGCCAAATCATTTAAACCTTCGCTATGCGGAATATAAACGGCATCAAAAAGTACAGAGGATGTAGTTATCAAACTAAAATCAACCGGAATGGCGCCGCCTTCATCTGTAACAACAGATCCCAGGTTTTTAGCGATTACAAATCCTTTAGCATCTTCTTTTAATAATGTATTTTTAATGTTCATTACTGAAGCAGCAGAAACGCCATCGGCACAAATTATAGCCACTTTTCTGGATGCAATGGTTGGCGAATTCGTTGGATTTTTAATCATAGAAAGCGCATCAGAAGATTTAACTGATGAATCTATCGAACGTGGTTCCTGATTTCCCATTTCATTTTCAGGAGAAACACCTTTATTGATAGGAGTTTCAAGAATTGATGGTACGGTAGCACCTAATCCTTCAGCAACTTTTTCGGCTAATTGCATGTCTACCTGAGATAAAAGTCCAAGCATTCTTACGCGTATAGCTGTCGTTTCCACTTTACCTAATTCAAATCTTAATGCTCTTACAATATGACTTTTTTCTGTAGGAGTCTGACTGTTGAAGAATAACTTTGCCTGACCAAAATGATCTGCAAAACTTTCGCTTCTTTCTCGCACTTTATGAGCGTCTACACGTTCATTAAAACTTGAAAATCCGCCTTCTTCAATTTTTGCCTGAAAAGGACATCCGCCACCAAGAGAATTTGGGTGATAACTTACACGACCTTTATTGATTTCCTGACGCATATGTCCGTCACGCTGGTTGTTGTGAACCGGAGCAACACTTCTGTTAATCGGAATTTCATGAAAATTAGGACTTCCTAATCTTGATAATTGGGTATCTGTATAAGAGAATAATCTTCCCTGTAGCAAAGGATCATTGGTGAAATCAATTCCGGGAACAACATGTCCGGGATGAAATGCAACTTGTTCTGTTTCTGCAAAGAAATTGTCCGGATTTTTATTCAATACCATTCGGCCCACTATTTTTACAGGAACCAATTCTTCCGGAACAATTTTGGTTGGATCCAGTAAATCAAATTCGTATTTATGTTCGTCTGCTTCCGGAATGATCTGAACTCCTAATTCCCATTCTGGGAAATTCCCCATCTCGATAGCTTCCCACAAATCTTGTCTGTGAAAATCAGGATTTTTACCTGAAATTTTTAGGGCTTCATCCCAAACTACGGCGTGAGTTCCCAATTTAGGTTTCCAGTGAAATTTCACGAAAGTAGATTCGTTGGCTTCATTGATCAATCTAAAAGTGTGTACTCCAAAGCCTTCCATCATTCTGTAACTTCTCGGAATTGCACGGTCAGACATCGCCCACATAATCATGTGCATCGATTCTGGCATTAAGGAAATAAAATCCCAAAAAGTATCGTGAGCTGAAGCAGCCTGAGGAATTTCGTTATGAGGTTCTGGTTTTACAGCGTGAATCAAGTCAGGAAATTTTGAGGCATCCTGAATAAAAAAGACTGGAACATTATTTCCAACCAAATCATAAATTCCTTCTTGCGTGTAAAATTTAACAGCAAATCCTCTTACGTCTCTGGCAAGGTCCGTAGAACCTCTAAAACCTGCAACAGTAGAGAATCGAACAAAAACAGGTGTTTTAAGTCCGGCTTCTTTCAAAAATCCGGCCTTAGTCAATTCTGGAATAGGGTTGGTTACTTCAAAAAAACCATGAGCCCCTGAACCACGTGCGTGTACGATTCTTTCCGGAATTCTTTCGTGGTCGAAATGGGTAATTTTTTCTCTTAAGATAAAATCTTCCAATAAGGAAGGTCCTCTTTCACCGGCTTTCAACGAATTATTATCATCGTTAATGCGTACACCCTGATCGGTAGTCAGAAACTTGTTAGTTCCATCAGATTTGTTTTGCAACAAATCACGCTGTTTTTCGTCTTGGAAATTTTTCATACTTTAAATTTTGATTTGTTTTTTTTTAGATTTTTTGTTTGATTACTATCAGAATATCAATGGGTTATCTTTTTTAGATGTGATGATTCCAAATTTACCTCATGTATTACCTAAGATCTTATAACATTATTTTGTAAGGTTGCACAATTTCCATTATATGCTTTGAAGATGCGGTCTTATTTGCATGGTTACAATGTCACATCTTTTAGGCTGAGACAAACAAAATAAAACACTCATTGCAATATCATCTGCTTCAAGCATTTCAAGCTTCTTTATTTTTTTTTGATGTTCTTCCTTTGTACCAGCCTGCATGTCGCTTGTAACAGCTCCGGGCTCAATTAGAGAGACCTTGATTCCTAAAGGATTAAGTTCTTTACGCAACGAAGTACTAAATCCTCTTATGGCAGATTTAGTGGTTACATAAATTGTACTTTCCCCCGCGCGGCTTTCGGCACTCATCGATCCGATGTTGATAATGTGTCCGGATTTCTGGGGTGTCATTCTTGAAACCGCTTCTTTACAAAAACCCAGATATCCCATAATATTAGTATCTATGATGTATTTCCAGTCTTCAATAGTCCCACCATCTGTTATTCCGTAGGCAGGTAAGGCTGCATTGTTTATTAAAATGTCAATTCCGCCAAGCTGTTTATCAATTATTTTTAAAATGGAATTAACATCTTCCTTTTTAGTTACATCAGCGGGAGTGCCGTACAGTTCGCAGTCGGGGAATTGTTTTTTGATATCATCACAGGCTTCTTTGAAGTCTTTTTCATCTCTTCCAAAAATAAGCACACGACCTCCAAGGGAAATCAATAAATCTGCAGTAGCTTTGCCGATACCTGTGGTTCCGCCAGTTATTACAATTCTTTTATCTTTAATGTTTTGTCCAAAATATTCCGTTAATTGTCGCATATTGAGTTTTTTTGATGTTTGTATTACCACTGTATTTTAATTAAACCCTGACCCGAAATTTGATATTCGTGTAGTTTTGCATTTTGTTTGAATGGTGTCAGAGTGATTTTATTCTGAAACACTTTAGTTTGAATTTTGTGGTCCTTCACTTTAATAATTTTTAGATTGTAGATCATATCCTGATCGCCATCCATTTTTATAGTAATTGATTTTCCTCTTTTGGTAGGTTGAGCAATAGGATAGTCTATAAAAACCATGAAATTTTCATCGATTTTGATGTATTGTCTTGGTACAATTCCAAACGCCATTCCGCCGCCATACACTTCCTGGCCCACCTGGCCGCTTTTTTGCCAGCCGTTATATAAATCTTCTAAAGGAACCCATAAATCAGCTTGTATTTCTCCTGTTTTTACCTCTTCAGATAACATTTCTTTAGGCAACATCGGAGGATAGTAATAAGCAATTCGGTTAACGGCATATTTAACGAATTCCGGAATTAGCGTTTTTAAAGAGGGTAAAATATCCACATCTTTTGCCTGAACAAAATATTCCGACAATGCAGCGTAAACCTCTAATTCTTCATAGGCAGCGGTATATGGCGCGTCATTAAGTGGAAATATGGAAAAGAAATTGGTGTAATTTTTACCGTAACCATATTTGCAATCGTAAAGCTGTACATTTTTAAATAATCCGGTAAGGCAGGTATAGCTTATTTCCAGATACAATTTTTCATTGGTTATTTTATATAATTCTAATAATGCTCCGGCTGCAAATGCGGTGTTATTGGCCTGATACAATATTTCGACGCCTAGTTCTGCTAACTTTTTTGCTGCTTTTTTTGCTTCGTTTAAATAGCGTTTTTCCGGGGTTAATTTATAGAGCAGCAACATTAAGTGTGCATAAGCGCCTGGAACATCTCTTTCTCCTCCAGCGCCCGGAGCCGTTTCTTTTTTAATGATTTTCAGTGTTTCCATATCATAAAACACCGGCCATTCATATTTAAAATGATGGGCTACTTTTATAACATAATCAATAGAATCTAATACCAGTTTTTTTGCAATTTTATCTCCGTGTAAAGCCAGTCTTGCCAAATTCATTAACGGATGATGTAAATACCAGGAATCCATCACCATTTCCTTTTTTTGTTCTTCAGACTGGTCCAGTTTGTCGGCGAGTGCAGGAAGCCATCGATTAATGCAATTTATTTTTGGATCATAAAAAGCTGGTAAACCGTTAATAATATCATTGTAAAGTGGATGTTTTTCACCCGTCCATTTTACAAATTCCTTAAATGGACCTAAAACAGCAAGCTGAACCATGCTTTCAGCAGGTGTGTCATAATCACATAGATAAGCATTTAGATATGGATTTCCGTTTGTTTGTGTCCATGCACCTTTGTTCTGCTGTAAATCTTTTAAAACTTTTTGGGCAATATCCGGCCAATTGTGATATTCAATTCTTGGCTGTTCAAGGACTTTGTATATTTTGACAAGATTATTTAAAAAGTGCTCACAAATAGCAGAAGTTTCCTCAATTATTTCATTTTCCAATACAACAAAAGCATCGGATATTGTAAAAGCTTTACCAGCAGGCAACGGTAATTTGTCTGTAATTGGTAATTGAAATCCAATTTCGGGCCAGCTTCCTCCAACCGTATTTTTCGATTCAGTTTCAGTAGCTTCGCAATATTCAGATAATGAGGTAAGGTTTTGAAAATAAAAAAACGAGCCTGTCTGTGGTTTTGTAATACTAGCAAATATCAACCCTGATCTGGATCCAAATTGCTCCATGTGAATTTTACCATGGGTATTTTCTACATTTCCATTTTGGGTTAGCGGTATGATATCACGAGGCCAAAACGGAATCATCAATGGTGTATTTGCTGTAAATGCGGTGGTATAATGTAAAATAGGATTTGCAGTGTCCGGAAAATTTACACGTACCTCATAACTTCCCAGTCTGGAATTCAGGATAATGACAATAGTTTCTTCATCGTCAAAAAGATTAGCAACTTCAAAACAGCTGTTCATTGCGAAAGCTGTGCGAAAGGCTATTTTTCCGTTTTCGGGTAAAAGAGCAACAATCCATAAAGAATCGCCTGTGTTGTAAAATTGATATGTATAATCAAGAATTTTTCTCTCTAAAAGTAATTCACTATTCTCAATATCTTCCTGAGCTGTTGCGCTCCAAGGGGTAACTGTCTGCATAATGATAATTTTTAATGGATTAAAAGATTCTTATGTAGTTAATCAAATTCTGAAGTTTGTTATTCACCTGTTTCCATATGCGGTGCGTCAACAGGTTTGGATTGAGGGGAGCCGATTTGCCTTAAATAGATAGAAAGCATTACGATGGCAAATACAGAGAGAAATTCGCTTTGCCAGTTTTGAAAAGATTCAAACCAAAATCTTGAATCTCCGATATAATCAGAAACAGATTCTAAAGGCAGTCCTTTTAAGGTTAATTGCTCATTCTCATCTTTTAAGCTTCCATAAAAGTGAAGTATAAAAGAAACCACAAATAACAATAATAATGAAATAGTAAGTGAATGTTTATAAAGGGCAAGTATCCAACCTCCTTTTCTTACAGGCCATGGTGCACCTTTTCTGATAGGAGAAGGCGCTCTGTCAACTTCTTCCTCTTTATCAAGATCTTTGGATTCTGAGGAGCCTTTCTGCATTAAAAAAATAGTAAACACAACAAACAAGGCCATTTGCAGAAATTCGCTTTCCCAATTCTCAAAAGTAGATTGAATAAAATGTCCCGAAATAAGATAAGCAGAAAGATTTATGGCAGTACTGCCTTCTTCTATCAGTTCTTTATTGTGTTCTTCAAAGCCAAAAATTGTCTGACCAATTAGTGCCGCTATAAATAATGCTAAAAAGCAGATACATAAACCGTTGTTGCGTAAAAAGTCTTTCATCTTAGTATTTGTTTATATCAAAATTGACAAATACTAATGAGGAAAACTTACACAATTTGAAGTGTAATTTATAAAATTACTGTGTGAAGGTTTATTAGCATAGACCTTTATAACTTATTGAAAAGGAATCTAATTTGAACTCACACCATAAGTTGGTCTAAAGAAAATAAAATGATGATAAAAAGGTTGTGCACGAATGCAAGCTGAAGATAATAGCCCTTAAAATTATTGATATAAACGGATGGAATAACTTCTAACAGAAAAGTCCAGCTGATAATACTTACTAAGCCATTTACAAGACCTATGATAAGGCTAGTCTTCCAGGAAATTTCTGTGAATTCAAAATACCATAGCAGGTAATATATTGCTGCGAAAAACAGTCCAAAACTATGATGTAGTAGCGCTCCGGCTTTTAATTTTGTTTTTAATGGTAAATTAATATCAATAGAAGAGAGAAGAATAGTAAGTAAAGCAGGTTCCTGATAAAATTGGCTGCCTGATGCTGATAGCGCACTACTGAATATTCTGAGAATACAGCAGGCTACTAACCAGGAAACAACAATTTGGAAGAGCATTGATAAGATCATGAAAACGGTGTACTTTTTACACGCCAAATGTAGCAAATGAAAGTCATAAGAATGAAAATTAAAATAGAAATTGGGTAGTTATATTATTTTGTAAGGCAAACCTTTACATTACTTAAGCTAAAGCAGTTTATTATTTAAAAAGGATATCGTAAATTAGCTAGAATACAGCTGATTTTATTGTGATATTGTCAGAAGTTAACCGAATCAAAAAATTAAAGATTATGCCCTGGAATCCGGAAATATATAATAAGTTTAAAGAGCTGCGCAATAAACCGTTTTATGATTTAATAGATTTTATCCAATTATCAGAAGCTTCGACTGCAATTGATTTAGGCTGTGGGACAGGAGAACAAACAGCTATATTAGCCAGAAAGTTTAGCAAAACAGATTTTCTGGGAATTGATTCATCAGCCGAAATGATGGTAAAATCAAAATCTTTGGAGACAGAAAATCTTCATTTTGAACGTAAGTCAGTAGAAGATATAGTAGCAACTGATAAAAAGTGGGATTTGGTTTTTAGTAATGCAGCACTTCAATGGTCTGATAATCATGAAATATTATTTCCAAAACTGATTCATTCTCTTAATTCAAAAGGTCAATTTGCGGTGCAGATGCCCATTCAGAAAGAAAATATACTAAATAAAATTCTATATCAATTGGCTGAAGAAGATCCTTTTAAAACTTATTTTAAGGGATGGAGGAGCAATCCTCCGGTATTGAGCATGGATCAATATGCCCAAATTATGTTCGATGGCGGTTTGGAAGAAATTCAGATTATGGAGAAAGTTTATCCCATAATTGCCAACGATCATGATACGCTGTATAATTTTATTTCAGGTTCAGCCCTGATTCCCTATTTAGAACTGCTTCAGGACGATCAAAAAGAGTCTTTCATTAGCGCATTTAAAATCAGGATAGCAGAAAATTTTCCAAAGCTTCCTGCAATTTATGCGTTTAAAAGAATACTGCTTTACGGTAAAAAAGTATAACCAGTTTATATTTTCAGTACAAACTGGTTATACAAATAATTTATTAATTTGTACCGGCAGCGCTTTTATCTACAAGAAATAATAGTTCTCCTGAAACTGGTTTAATCAGTTGCATAGGGTAAGTGGTAGGATTGTATGCTCCTTTTGTTACTTCTTTCAACGCAGGCGCTTTTTTCTCTCCAAAAGCTACTACAATAATTTTTTCAGCTTTGTTGATTAAGGGTGCAGTAAGCGTAATACGGAACATCTTTTGAGGTTCAAGATAATAGGCCGCAACCCATTTATTTTGTTCCTCCAAAACTGCCTGACCAGGGAAAAGGGAAGCAGTATGTCCGTCATCTCCCATTCCTAATAAGATAAGGTCAAATTTTCCTTCTTCACCTAAAACCTTTCTAATTGACTGTTCGTACGTAACGGCAAATTCTTCTGCTGTAACACCATCTTTGTACATTTCAAAAATATTTTCAGAAGGAATAGGAACGTGGCTCAGTAAGGTTGCATAAGACATTTTCGCATTACTTAGGTCATCATTTAACGGAACCCAACGTTCATCTCCCCAGAAAATAAAAACTTTACTCCAGTCTATTTGAGTTTTGTAAGCATCAGAAGCTAATAATTTGTAAATCCCTGCAGGAGAGGAACCTCCTGTAAGAACAGCGGTAAATTTGCCTTTTTCAGCTATTGCTTTTTGTGCGGCTGCTGCAAAAAGGTCTGCTGCCTTACTATTGATTTCTTCTGTACTATTAAATATCTGTATCATCTTCTAAAAGTTCTTCTTTTGTTTGTGTGTTTGGAATCCATTTGTGTCCCTGACGCGCCAATAGTTCGTCTGCTTCTTCAGGTCCCCAGCTTCCTGCTTTGTAATTTGGGAAATTAACCGGCACTGTATTTTTCCATACTTCCTGAATGGTATCAATAGCGTCCCATGCTTGTTCTACCTGATCCCAACGCATGAATAGGGTAGGGTCTCCTGCCAAAGCATCAGCGATAAGCGTTTCATAAGCTTCAGGCGACATTGTAGAGCAGGCAAAATAATCAAATATCATTTCTGCCGGTCTTAAAGAAAGGGACAGACCTGGTTTTTTGGTCATAAATTGCAGCTTGATATCCATTGCCGGCTGAATATTGATAATAAGTCGGTTTGGCGTCATGCCTTCTTTTCCATAAGAAAATGAAGAATGAGGAACTGGTTTAAACTGAATAATTATAGAAGATTGTTTTTCTTCCATTCGTTTTCCGGTACGCAGATAAAACGGGATTCCCTGCCATCTCCAGTTATCCAGATAAATTTTCATGGCTACGTAGGTTTCCGTAATAGAATCCGGAGCAATTCCTTTATCCTGGCGATATCCCGGAACCGGTTTTCCTTTTATGGAACCTGCATCGTATTGTCCTCTGACAACGTAGTGATCGACTTCCTCCGGTTTGATACGGCGAATCGATTTTAAAACATCAGCTTTACGATTTCTAATATCATCCGCCTGCAATGAAGCCGGAGCTTCCATAGCGGTCATACATAAAATTTGAAGCAAATGGTTCTGGATCATATCTTTTAAGGCACCAACTCCTTCATAAAAGCCACCGCGTTCTTCAACGCCAACTTCTTCGGCTACTGTAATTTGAACGAAATCAATAAAGTTACGGCTCCATAAAGGTTCAAACATTGAATTTCCAAAACGGAAGGCCAAAATATTCTGAACGGTTTCTTTTCCTAAATAATGATCAATTCTGTAAATCTGTTCTTCTTTGAAAGTCTGCGAAAGCATTTCATTAAGTGCAATGGCCGAAGTTTTATCGTAACCAAAAGGTTTTTCAATAATAATACGATCTTGTTTAGCATTTGCAGCGAGGCCAATTTTTTTGATATTATTGGAAATCGTGCTAATGAAAGAAGGTGTAATCGAAAGGTAAAAAAGACGATTGGCACGTTCTCCAAAAGACAGATCAATATTGCTTATCTTTTCATTTAATCTTTCATAAGATTCTTCCTTGTCAATATCAAGACTTTGATAGGTTACGTGAGAGAGAAATTTTTGCGTTTCCGGATCCGCGATATCTTTCTTTCTTGAAAAGATATTTAGATTTTCTAAAACATAGCTTCTGAATTCTTCATCGCTTTTTTCAGCCCTTCCCAGTGCTATAATCTGAAATTTTTCAGACATACGGCCGTCAAGGTAGAGATTCTGAAATGCGGGAAATAATTTTCTCTTTGCCAGGTCTCCTGTTCCTCCAAAGATGACAATTATTGTTGGATTTGTATTTTTGAACTTACTCATTTGTGTGTTGTGTTGCTTAGAGTTCCTTATTCAGACCATTGTGTATGAAAGACACCGGTAGTATCGATTCTTTCGTAAGTGTGAGCGCCAAAATAATCGCGCTGTGCCTGAATTAGGTTTGTTGGGAGATTTTCAGATCTGTAGGCATCAAAGTAGGCCAATGAATTCATTAGTCCTGCTACAGGTAAACCTTTTTGAACAGCAAATTGAATAACTGCTCTCATTCCTTCTTGGTTCTCTGTTAATTTTGAAGCGATTCCGGCATCTAAAAGTAAGTTTGGTAAATCTGTTTTTGCAACATATGCTTTTCTGAAATCTTCTAAAATGTTAGCACGAATAATACAACCACCACGCCATATTTTGGCAACAGTTTCTAAGTTTAATCCGTAATTGTATTCTTTTGATGCAGTATGTAATTGTGCTAATCCTTGTGCATAAGTCACGACAATGGATAAGTATAAAGCTGATTTTAATGCCGCAATTGCCTCGCTTGTATTTACGTCAGTTGTTGGAGCGTTCCAAACTAGTTTTTTTGCAGCTTCAATTCTCTCCGGTTTCGTCTTAGACATATCGCGCATGAAAACTGCTGCATCAATAGTTGGAATCGGTACTTGTAAATCCATTGCGTTTTGCGAAGTCCATTTTCCTGTTCCTTTAGATTTTGCCCAATCCGAAATTTTATTGATAAGTCGGCTTCCATCTTCGTCTTTTTGTTTCAGAATGTTTCCGGTAATTTCGATCAAATAGGATTTAAGATCATGGGTTTGGTTCCATTCTACAAAAGTTTTCTGAATAGTTTCTTCGTCCAGATTATAACCTCTTTTCATAAGGTCATAAATTTCAGAAATCAATTGCATGATTCCGTATTCAATTCCGTTGTGAACCATTTTTACATAGTTACCGGCAGATCCGTTGCCTAGATATTCAACACAAGGTTCGCCATCTACCTTTGCTGCAATAGCTTCAAATATAGGACGAAGTCTTTCGTATGCTTTCTGATCGCCACCTGGCATCATAGCCGGACCGAATCTCGCACCTTTTTCACCACCTGAAATTCCCATTCCAAAGAAGTGAATTCCTTTTTCAGATAATTCTAAAAATCTTCTGTCTGTATCGGTAAAAAAAGTATTACCACCATCAATTATAATATCTCCCTTGTCTAAATGCGGAAGTAAACTTGCTATTGCGCTGTCAACAGGCTTTCCTGCAGGAACCAGTAACATAATAGCTCTTGGTTGTTGAATAAGCTCTACAAAATGTTTAACATCTGTTGTTGCTTCAATGGTATCATCAGGACCAGCTTCTTGTTGAAGAGAATTAACTTTTTCGGTATCTAAATCTAAACCTGCTGCTGCAAAATTATGGCTGGCAATATTTAAAAGTAAATTACGACCCATTACACCTAATCCTACAATTCCAAAATCAAATTTGCTCATAGTTTTCAATTAACTAAAATTATTATAAAATGTTTTTCTGAAAAAATTGACAGAAAAAACGCTAACGCTTTTTCGTTCAGTTCTTTGAAGAATAACAAAGTTTGCTTTTAATCTTATAATTTAAGATTCGCCGTGCTAAGTTAGAGAAAAATGATGAAATAGTAGGGGATTAATTGTCCACTTTACGGCTAAATATGATACTTTTTTATGTGTAAAAAATACATTTAGAAGGCTCTTTTTTCTCAATGAATTAGCTAATACGTAAAGGAAGCAAAAAGACTACGGTGAGAAGATAATTTTTTGTTCTGGCTAAATTTTACTTTTTGGCTTTTTGCACACGAACACTTTTCATGACTTTTTTTAGCAGATTTAAGTTAAAAAAAGCTGTACCTCCATTTTTATTGAGAGCATAAAACTGTTTATTTTTATTTAACAAGTGTTTAATTTGATGAAATTTTAAAAAAATCAAATTTGTAAGTTAAACGGGTTTGTTTTTTATGGGTAATAACCTACTTATTGTTGTGTAATGTGCCATTTATCAGGTATTTTTACGTAGGAAATGAAATTTAATATTAGGAAACAACTATGTGAAAAAAAAATTAAAGCCATTAAAATTTAACTAAAAAAGTTCCACAATTTTAATATTAATTGCTAATATTGTCAGAAAAAGGCTGTGTGACGCCGGTGATTATTTTTTGAGTATAAATTTGATTTTATTGTATTACCATAAATCTCGATTGTGCCTGTGAATATATTTTTACTGTACTTAAGTTAGTTTAAATTGCTAAACCCATCGGATTTGGATTTATTTTTTTTCAATACTTTTTGTCAAATGTATTTCCGGATCGTCCCAAATCTATTAATAAACCAAATAACCAACCTAACTACAACCTATGGCAAAACGACTACCCAAACTACCTCCTTTACTACAAAGTAAAATTTACAAAACCGGACAAACCAGAAGTGCGAATGATGATGTGATTTTTCAGAACAGAGCCAATAGAAATGGTACTGTTTTAATACCTTTTGAATCCATTCATTTATTCGATATTTCCATTTTTACTTCTGACAGGTTTGAAAGTGGATTTATTGTTGTCCTCAGCCCCGAAGAGTATTATACAAATCCTGACACATTGGCTATGATGAAAGCCAGGAAATTAAAACTAGGGGTCAATGCCATCTTGCTCTATGAGACAAGAGCGCAATGGAATGAATTTAATCCTTATAAAAATAAGCTTGCTATAGCCGAAAAACGAACATCTCCTATAGATGGTCATTTTGTTGCAAGAATACTTTCGTCAACTTCAAAAGACGAAGAGAAGATTATTCTTGGTTTTAATACCAGTAGTTGCAAAGGTGCCGGAATCAGAGTAGCAGAATATGCCTCTCTTTTAACGATAAAATCCTCCCACTTACAATTAGAATATTTATTCTGGCTCTGTTATAACTCCAAGGAAGTAGCACTTGGCGCCGGAATGACAGAAAGTGAGATCGAAAACCGAATGGCAGCTATTAGTACAGCCTGTAATAATCAAAAATTATCTAATACTGACCGACTTTACAAAACGCGAATTATTGATAATGCCCAAAACACGATTTGTCCCCTTTGTTTAAAAAAATTAAGTGCAGAGGCTTTTCTTCTTAACTTCTTTGAATCTGCGGAGAAGTCAGATACCGATAAGGAGATTAGCCCGATAAACCTCTTTTATATTAATCAGCTGAAAACGGGAGAATTCAATCATGCTCCTTATAATTTGGCCTGGGGGCATCAAAACTGCAATATGATTTGTAAAGAAACAGGAGTAATCGAAACAATTAAATGGATGAAAGAAGTGGTGGTAAATACTATTATTTTTAACAAAGATTCATCTAATTAGAGATTTAAAATGGATTTGATTTGGATATTTTAAATAAAATAGTCCACTCAAAAAATAGAATAAATCCATAAAATAATAAATCAGTCGATTCACGAAAAAGCTATTTGTATTAAAAAGCAATTTCTAGCCATAGATAAAAATTGCTGATTATCGGGCTTTTCTGCATCCGGGTATAAGTCATCTTTCCAATCGATTATTCAGAACTATAAATATAAAATCCGAATAAAATTTACAAAAGCTGGCTTTTTGATTTATTTAAAAGTGGAATCAAAAATTAAATAATTCATCAAAAAAAGAAAGAAATGATTAGCGACTTAAGAAAAAAATACATCGAAAATTATAGTGGTTTTCCAAAAGAAATTTGGATTCTAACATTAATAACTTTTATAAACAGAACGGGGACAATGGTTATTCCGTTTCTGTCAAAATATATGAGAGAAAACCTGCATTTTGAATACAATCAGATTGGTTGGGTTATGGTTTGTTTTGGTGTTGGTTCTTTTATTGGCACGTGGCTAAGCGGGTTTTTGTCTGATAAAATCGGATTTTATAAAGTAATGATTGGAAGCCTTTTTGGAAGTGGAATAATCTTTTTTGTGTTACAGTATACAACATCATTTGAAGGTTTTTGTATTGCAATTTTATGTTTAACGACTATTGCAGATATGTTCAGGCCGGCAATGTTGGTATCTTTAAATACCTACACCAGAAAAGAAAACAAAACAAGAGCGCTGGCTTTGGTGAGGGCGGCAACAAGTTTAGGGTTCTTATTTGGTCCTCCTTTAGGTGGGCTTATAATCATACTAATAGGGTATAAATATCTCTTTTATGTAGATTCGGCTACGTGTATTCTGGCAGTTTTAGTTTTTGTTCTTCTAGTTAAAGAAAGAAAACTGCCATTTAAACTCAAACCACATAATATAGGAGTAGATAAATATGCGATATTAAAAGACAGAACTTTTATAATGCACATGTTCATTTCGCTGATAACAGGAATTATGTATTTTCAGGTATTTACTACGTTGACCCTGTACCATAGAGAACAATTTAATTTATCAGAAATAAACAGTGGCTTGCTTTTAAGTTTTAGCGGTATACTAACCTTGCTGTTTGAATTACCAATTGTTAATTATGTAGAAAAAAACAAAATGAATAAGCTCAATGTTATAATGGTTGGCTTGTCATTTATGGTACTTAGTTATATCCTTTTGCTTTTGAATGATAAATGGTACGGAATATTGTATGTAATGATGTTTTTTATGACTCTTGGGGTTATGTTAACTTTTCCTTTTGCAAATTCATTTGCCATGACCAGATCGCACAACAATCAGGAGGGTAGATATATGTCTGTTTTTACCATGAGTTTCAGTCTTGCACATGTATTAAGCGCTAAGACAGGTATGGAAATTGTCGCTTATGCAAGTTATAAGGCAGACTTTATATTTATGAGTTTAATTGGTTTATTGGCTATTTCGCTTTGTTACTGGCTGGTAAAAATAGTGGAAAAAGAAACAATAGAAACTAAAATAAAAATAGTGCAATCCATTTTTGTTGATAAAAGCAAAAAATAATAATATAGTTTGATACTAAAATGAGCTTATTAATTTCTTTTTAATATTTGAATAAAAATGAGCTACTCCTATTATTAAAAAATACCCATTTACGATGAGAAAATATATTGCACTAAAAGTCATAGTTATTTTTATTTTTCTAATTCCTCCGAGTTTAATTTCACAAGAACTCTATGCCGGAATTGAAGTAGGAAGTAAGGGAGTAAAAATGTCAATAATAAATGTCCAAAACATTAAAAAAGGAAAATATGAAGTGATTGATTTTTGGACAGAAAATGTGGCTATCGCTAAAGGGATATCCGTAGATGGTAAACTCGCAGAACAGGATATTGACACCGCTTTTGATGTGGTTGTAAAAAATTACACAAAACTGCTTAAGGAATTTAAAATTGAAGAAAAAAACATTTTTATAGTGGTATCTTCAGGAGTTGGAATGGCTCAAAATGTAGATATTTTACTCCAGAGATTATATGTGTTTACAAATATTAATGTAGGTATAATTACTGCTGATACCGAAGCAAGGCTGTTGTTAAAAGGATGTATTCCGCCAAAAGAATATTCTGATTCTTTAATTCTTGATATTGGCGGCGGAAATACTAAAGGCGGATATGTAGAGCAATTTAATGAAGATGATATTTTGATATTTTACCCTGTAACTTTAGATTTAGGAACCGTAACTTTTACAGAGAAAATAAGCAAGAAAGCGAAAACAAATTCAATCGAGGAGTTTAATGAATTATTGTCAGCAGCTTTACCTGAATTAAGAGAGCAGACCGATCTTTTGTATCAGCAAAGTCCAAAGATTGCTAACAAAGATAAGATATATATGTCGGGTGGTGCAGTTTGGGCATTCTATACGTTGTACAAAGGAAATGCAGCAATTGAAAATTTTAGTCCGTTTGAAATTAAAGATGTTGAAGCCTACAATACCATGATAAAAACAGAATATGCAAAATTGGAAATATTAGCAACACAAAACAAGGATGTTGAGAAAGTATTGAAAACCTATTCTCAAAAATATTTAATTGCAGCAAATACACTATTGTTGACTTTATTAGAAAAAATGCCTGATATCAAATCTAAAAAAATCTATTTCACCAAACAGGGACAAATGGCATGGCTGCTTTCGTATATTGCTGATTCTGCAAGGAGAGCAAAAAACATTCATTAAAGATTAAATGATTTTCAAAACAATACCATTGCTTTGATATAGGTTAAAAGTAATTTTAAAGCGCTCTAAATGATGAATTTAGGTAAAAAGCATATTTTTAGCAGAGGCCGAGATAATGACTAAATCATCAATAAAAAATCCAGTAATCTTATCGTTTACTGGTTTTTTTATTGACTTTGGTAAAGAGAAATAATCAATCTAACTCTTTCTTGTACTTATCAATGTATATTCTTGTAAAATTAGGTTGTAGATGGTTTAGTTTTTAATTCTAAAATCAGGTTTTTTTCTTATGGATGTGCTGGCAAATAACTCGTTATTTTTAAGCTTTATAAACTCTATTCCAAATTGTTTTCCCTGATACCAATTACTTATAAAGGAATTGAAGTATGTATTTTGAGTTGTTCCAATGACCTTAGTGTCATTAATAAGCAAATCTTTTAAAGTTATTTTCTCTAAATATTCATTAGAAATTGTAACTGTATCTGAAAATACAATGAGGTGGCTAAATCCTGATATTACTGAATTGGTTAAGGTTAAAAAGGTGTTTTCCCGAATTAATATGGCTTCGTGTTTAAGTCCTTCAATTTCAGTTCCGATATCTTCAGTATGCATCATTGTAAAATTGGTAGCAGTGACACGAGTCATCTCTTTTTTGGTATCCAAAACTTCTCCTTTTCTTGTGTCGACAGTTTCCATTTCAAAACAGCGTGATCCGTAACTATCAGATAGGAACGGACTTCTAATGGCAATACTGTTAGAGATGTTACATTGCACACCCTGAGTAAAATCAAAATCATCATCGGCTGATCGCAAAGAAACTAGATTGTTGGTATTTACATATCCTCCGTAGAACTGAAAAGAATCCTCATCTGATGAAGTGACTTGTACGTATTCTAATTTTGTTTTTTTTCCAACCCCTGCTAATGATAATCCATTGATAGGTTTGCCATGACTTGTTTTTTTTCCTGAAAATTCAATTCTGACATATTTTAAAATGCCAGAGTCACTGTCCTTGTTATCTCCTCCATAAAGTGCTTTTTGCGGATCAAGCTCAAAATCCAAAGTACCAATGCCTCCGCTTTTATTTATGGGCGCATCTCCTAAAATAATAATACCGCCCCAGTCACCAGGATTTCTGTCTCCTGAGTTTTTGTTGGAGGTAAAGACTATAGGATCAGTTTCGGTTCCTTCGGCGATAATTTTGGCACCTTTGGTAATTACTAATGTGGTCAAGGTAGCTGTATCACATCTTATCAATGTACCTGGCTGAATTGTCAAAGTTACATGGGGAGCAACATACACGGTACCAACCAAAATATAAACATTTTCTTTCTTTAATGTCATATTCGAAGTTATTGTTCCCGTTATAATCATCGAAGCATCATTATAGCTCGTGGTTTTGGGATTGAAATTTGTCCACATATTAAGCCAATTGGTATCACCACTTATACCTTTCGTATTCTGTGCTTTAATTAATGTAGTGAAAGTAAAAAATACAAGTAACAGTAATTTCTTTTTCATAACTTCTTTTTTAGGATTTATTTTAAAAAAAGGCCAACTATAAAGCCAGCCTTTTTTTATAATTTCAAATCAATTATAATTTAGAAGCAATTTCTTTTTTATACTTGTTAAGAATTGCCTTAGTCATACCTAAGTTAGCTTTAGTGGAGTCAACTGCAAGATAAATCATATATAGATTATTGTCAGAAATATCGATAATATGAATTTGAGATGATAAAGTAATCATGATATCTGACACAATCTGGTTTTTTAACCCTAACGCACTGATTGCATTCATCTTTGCTTTTACAACTTCAAGGTTGAAAGCAGATGCTAATTCAGGATCAAAATCTGCAACTGCAGATTGTGAAAAGTAGGACATTCCGCTCTGAATTTCAGCAACTGAAACTGCAATAAATCCTGGTACATTTTTTTCAAGGTCTTCTCCGAATTGTTTTAAAAAGTCTGACATAGTTTTAGTATTTAATTGTTTTAATTTATTTTTTTTCATATTTGTTTTCAACTGCAGTTTTGACTTTACAAATATATTTTGAAAAACATTTTGTATTCTTTTATGTTTGAATTGATTTGTTGATTTTTTCGTATTTTTTTTTGACTTATGCTGTTATTTTAGCAGTATTCTTTGAAAAACATTGATAATGAGATATTTGTGTTTTGATATTTTGTAACCATAAAGTGGTGTTTTTTTTAAAAAAATAGAAGAGCTTACTTTTTAGAGCTAAGTATTTGTATTTTAGTTGCTTAAGTGTTATTTTGTTTTACCATCTGATGGTGTTAAAATTGTAATTCTATTTATTTTATTTTTTGTAAGTTTTTGTTTTTTAGATTGTTATAATTTGTTTCTTATTTTTTTATCCTTTTGATGGTTTTGTTTTAATGAGAAAATGCTTTTGTAAGTCTAAAATTATCGAACGAAATAAAAAAAAGATAAAAACGGAGTTCTTTTATTGGAAAGTTATAGCAACTTAGGCTCTGTTTTTTAAGATTAGAGGTAAGGAACATATATTAGAAGAGGAAAATTTGTGGTAAAAAGAGCTAATGACAAGATGCTGTAGGGTTCAATGAAGCGTAAAATTGCCTTTAGTGATACATTTTCAGTTGTAAAATCAAGGCTTTTTTGTTTTGTGTCTGCTTTTAAGGATAAACCCGACTTGATTTGACCTCAATAAAAATTGACTTATGTAATTACAGTTTGTATTTTTGCCCGTATGAATGACAACTTTATAAATGAATATTTTGGGATAGGAATCCAAAATGGTAAAACGCCTGAAAATTTGGGTGTCTTGTGGCGATCTGCTCAAAATTTAGGCGCTACTTTTATATTTACCATCGGTAATCGATATGCAAAGCAGGCATCGGATACACATGATGCGGTAAAGGCAATTCCATATTTTCATTACGATACTTTTGAAGCATTTTTTGAAAACTTACCAAAGGGAGCACGATTGGTTGGTGTTGAATTAGATGAAAAAGCTGTGGACTTAGAAACCTTTGAACATCCAAGACGCTGTGTTTATTTATTAGGAGCAGAAGATCATGGTTTATCTAAAAAAGTAATGGCTAAATGTCATTCTTTAGTGAAATTTAAATCAGTTAAAAGCTTAAATGTAGCTGTGGCAGGAACTATTGTTATGTACGACAGAAACCTGTCTAAACCACGCTCGTAAACAAAATCTAGTTTAACTGCTCTGTACTTTGCATTCTTAAGCAATGTTCAGTTCCCAGATAAAGGGGATTTCCATGTTTTTCAGACCAAAAGCCATCCAGCACATCTTTGGTTATGCAGCGGTAAACAGCAACTCCTTTAAAGGTTTTATTGTTTTCTCCCTTGTAGTTAAAATTTATTACCAGAATATTATCTTTAAAAAAGCCGTGGCCATTTTGTTCTTGGGTATTGTTGATAACCCAGTGAGCAAGAACACGGTTGTTTTTATCAAGAGATAAACTCAAAACACCTTTATAAGTTAGTTCCTTGCTCTCATCCTGATTGCTTCCGGAGATTGCATAATTACCAATTAAATCTTGTATAGTCATTTACTTTGATGGAGAAATTATAAGTCTTGTATGTACTGGGGTTAAAAGTCTTTTTAAAGAACGCATAAATCCAGTGATTGAAGCAAATTTATGAAAAAACATGATAATAGTTTTTAAAGTGCCAGTATTAAAACATTAATAATGGAATTCTATTATGGTTTAAAATATTTATTCTTCTTACGGAAAACCACAAAAGCAATATCTTTTTTTTATGTAGTATTGTATGAACTTATGATGCTTTCATTTAATGAGAAATTTAATGGGTTACATAAACATCAATGATAACTTTATAATAGCAAAGAATCATTAATTTAATTTTAAAAATGATAGAAAACGATAAAAAGTTTTTGGAAAATTCAGAAGAAATTTTCAATTGGACTTACCCAGGCGCAACTTTGTACTATAAAGATTGTGATCTGCAAAGTAATGTGCTTAACCAATTTAAAGAGGGGCAAATTTTAAGAAATGGATACTTCCTTGATGTAAGTTGGAAAGGCGGAGGAATAGTAAAAAATACCCGATTTATTATTGCATCATCAAAGGCTGCAAAATTATACGAAATTGATCCGGGAGTTGAAAAATATGGACATTGCTGTATTAATGCAAACAGCTATTTTAAAGTTTTGAATATATACCAATTAAAGGGTAAAACACAAATATTTCTTTTACATATTCCTGCCAAGGGGCTGGATTATTTTTCTAAAGTTTTTTCAAATATTGACCAGCAATTTATTGATAAGGCTAAAAAAAGTTTTGATAATAAAATTGAAATGAATCCTATTCCAGAGCTATTGGAAAAAAGATGGGTTGAAAGAACAGATTTTCCGGTAGGAATGAATGCTTATAATAACTTTTATCCTCTAGAAACTATTACACCTATACCAAAACAGGGAGAACCATTGTATAGTGGAATCAGAAACCTGACAAATGATAATTCAGAGATAAATAATTCCAAAATTAAAACGGAAGATAACAGATTTTAGCAATAAGCTTAATGAAAGTTGGTTTTACATTTGAATGATTTAGCAGATTCAAAATGTGGAATTAATTTAGTTTCAAAGTTGCTGTAGTTGAAGAACGTTGTAAATAATTTAAAAGACAGAAAAAACGAATGAAGATATTTCCAAAAAGCGATTATACTTTCAAAATAATTGGAGAAGAAACAGAAACTCTTGAACGTTTAAAAAGAAGAACTGAAGCGTCTGAAAGTTTGACTTCAAAAATAACAGACAAATCATTTCTTGGAATAATTAAAGAAAATACATTCCGAATAATATCGTCAGAAATTGGAAAAGGTGCATTTTGTGTTTTAACAGGCAAAATTGTTAATAAAGACGGACAAGTTGAAGTGGAAATCAATAAAGCCTTTCGAATTTTACTAAGTGTTTTTTTATGCTTTCCCTTTGTTGGTTTAATTGCTCAATTTTTTTCTAATACAGAAGAGTTTTCATTAATTTTTATACTTGTGGCGATACTACAATTATTAATAATTAGATATGTATTTATTGAATTTGCATTCAGAAGATTCTCAAAATCTAGTTTAAGTAAATTGAGTGACGTTTTGGATATAGATCACCTTAAAAAAAGATAAGTACAAACCTACTATAGTTTAATAAGCAATGCTTAGGCAGTTGGTTTTTTATCGCTCTGGCAGCAATTTAAGTAGCGATTAATTTAGTACCAAATCTGCTGAACTAACAGAACATTATAGACCATTTCAAACCAAACATTAAAAAAAAATAGAAAAAATACAACATTGAAAACATACTTTACAAAGCTTAAACACATTCTCCCGACATTCATCATAATTGCTTTTTCAGCAATACTTGGACTTTTACTTTTTCGTTGGATTTTTGCTATTCAATATGATATTATTGACATAAAAGAAGAAGTTTGGTGCCTATGGATTCCAATGCTATTACCTTGGATTCCAATTCTAATTTGGTTAAGACCCAGATTCCGAATTTTAATTTTTAAGAAGGACAATGATAATGGACGTTTCTTTTTTCAATTTTTATCGGCTGGCACAATCACTGCTTGTCTTATGGTTTCCCAAAATTATTTAACAACGGCAACTGGTAAACTGCAAAAACTTGCTACAATTACCGATATTGAAAAAGTAGAAAAATCGAGATATTATACTTTTGAAAAATTTGCTGTTGCAAAATATTATGGAGGCTCGTATACTGATTTCAGACAGAGTGGCAAGCACAACCAATATCTTAATTTTCATATATTTTTCGTGACACCAATCATTAAAGATACATTGGAAAAAATTAATACAATTCCAAAATATTGGTATGGAGTAGATTTTAGCGAACAAATTAGTAATAAAATTAGTAACGAAGAAAAAGAAAAAAAATACGAAGCGTTTTATGCTGAATGTATTGAAAAAATGAATAAATATGATTTTCATTCATTAGATCATTTTGAAAGAATACCAACATCTGATGACCGAATTAATTATTTAAAAGCAATTGAATCACGAATAAAACAAAAAGCAGATAAAAATTTAACCGTTTTAGAGCCAATTAAAGAAAGTTTTGAAGCAAGAAATGGAAATAAATTGGCCTGGATTTTTGGATCATTTGGTATTGGTTTAGGTGTTTTGTTGTTTTCTTTAATTTGGCCTCGATATAGTGAACTCGAAAGAAAAAGGTTTTTGTCAGGTAAAAAGCCAAAGCAAGACGACTTGGTTGATATGCTCAATTACCTTGTTCCGAAAGGAGACCATTTTGCAACTTCAATAATATTAGATTTAAATATTCTTGTGTTTTTATTAATGGTTTTCTCTGGAATTAATATAATATCTCCAAACGGAATAGAATTACTCGAGTGGGGAGGAAACAGGCGATTTGAAACTACTAATGGAGACTGGTGGAGATTATTGACAAGTATGTTTTTGCATGGAGGTATCATGCACTTAATTCTGAATATTTCCGGACTTGTAATTGCAGCGATCTTTGTTGAACCTTTACTTGGACGAAAAAAATATTTCATCTTATATATTCTTTCTGGAGTTTGTGCAAGTCTTGCTAGTATTTGGTGGTATCCAAACACAATCAGTGTTGGAGCATCAGGCGCAATTTTTGGACTTTATGGCGCAATATTAGGATTACTTTTAACTAATGCTTTCCCAGAGGGAGGTAAAAAAGGCATTTTAATAATGATTGGAATTTATGTGGCTATTAATTTACTCTGGGGTTTGACAGGAGGAATAGACAATGCAGCTCATATTGGCGGACTTTTGAGTGGAGCATTAATTGGAATATTATTATACAAACTTGATGTCGGACAAAAAAACGATGTATAAAAGCTATTGAAATATTTAGGTAAGAGTAGTTGGTTTTGCATTTGGGATGATTTGCTTCGCCTGTTCGCTATCGCTCAGGTTAATAGAAACGCTTGAAAATCTTATAAAAATTTAAAATGAAGAATTTAACAATTATAATAATAGCATTACTATCTAGCCAGGTTGATGTGTATTCACAAAAATTAAATTGCAATGATTTCCGACTCGGTAAATTTGAATTAATTGATACAGAAAACAATATAAAATATATTTACGAACGATTCAATACCTTTCAAACTGAGGAGACATTCGACTTAAAAACTGGAAAAGTCATAGACGAAAAAGGTTTTTATAACATAATCTGGATAAATGAATGCGAATACAATTTAATGAGTGATACAAGTAAAAATAAAGCAGATGAAACTGAATTGTACGTAAATTCAAAAGGTGGTATTACTTCTAAAATAACAAGTATTCAAGAAAACTGCGCAACAATATTTATAAGATTTGAAAATAATGACTATCACTATAAAATTTGTAAAATTAAGTAGCACTTTTTTTAATATTTATTACAAAGAATTTAAGCAATAGGACATTTTGCCGTAAAATCTAAAATTACTCTACTAAAAGGACGCAAATGCATAAATTAAAGTTTTTCTTATTCATTTTATTGCTTGCAATATCTTGTAAAAAGAATGTTGAAATCGAAAATCAATATCCTAAATTGCCTCCAAAACCTGAGAGAATAAAAATCCATTGGTTAAGTAATAAAATAAATAAAATGGCAATAAATCCACTATTATCTCATGAAAAAGGATTTGTTTGTGATTCAGTAATTGGAATTGACTATGTTGGTTTTGAAGGAGGACGCTCTTATTATCCAATTAATGAAAAAGGCGAATATATAAATACAGTTATCCGAAAACAAAAACTCAATGAGGTTCAATTTTTAAAACTTAATTCTATTCTTGGCAATAAAAGCACTTATATAAATCCGACTATAGCAAGTTGCTATGAGCCCAGACTAGCGTTCATTTATTTTAAAGACAATAAGGTTATAGGTCAAACACAAATTTGTTTGGGTTGTGCTCAACTTCAATCAACCGCAGAAACTGTTAATGGAAAATTTGGAGATCTATTCAATGAAAAAGCTACAGAAGAATTGAATAATTTAAGAATTGAACTTGGTTTTAAAGGGGAAGATTGAAGTAACTGGTAACAACCAATTAGCTTAATAGAAAGTTAGTTTTGTATTTGGATTAATTTACTTCGCCTGTACGCTCAAGCTCGTGCAGAGAACTGCTTATAATTCTTACTTTTATAATTAGTAATTCTAACAAAAACGTTAGAATTAAAAACTGAATTCGTATATTGTTCTGCTAAAATTAACTATGTCAGGCATATACATTTTAATAAATCTGCTTTCAAACATTTTTCAGTTCATTTTAAATAGAAATCATCTCGCTTATGAAAAAATCATTAATACTTTTTTTTGCATTCTTAGCTTTTACGGCGTGCTCAAAACATCAGGTAAAAAAAGATATTGCTATCACCGGAATAGATTCCACGTTACGACCTGGTGATGATTTCTTTAAATATGTAAATGGCAAATGGTACGATTCTGTATCAATTCCAGCATCTCAATCCGGCGTGGGTGCGTATATGTTTTTGAATTACCCACAAAGAATGCGCCTGCAGGGAATATTAGATAGTATTTCGAAAAGCAATAATCCAGCAGGAAGTATAGCACAAAAGGTGGGAGACTTTTATACATCGGGTATGGACACCTTAACTATTCAGAAACGCGGTTACGGACCTATTAAATCCCTGCTTGCCAAAATTGATGCCATTAGCGATTTACCGTCCCTAATGAACTTTGTAGTTAATCAGGTAAAAGTGGATAATTCTTCCATAATAGGTTTTGGAGTAGGACCTGATGAGAAAAACAGTAGCATGAACATTGCCCAAATTTATCAAACGGGTATTGGTTTGCCTGACAGAGACTATTATTTCAAATCAGATTCATCGACTGTTGCCATTCAGGAAGCATACAAAAAATACCTTACTACATTATTTAAGCAAACAGGCAGCGATGCCACAGAGGCTAAAAAGAATGCTGATTTGGTTTATGATATTGATAAAAAACTAGCCGTTTCACATAAAACAAAAGTTGAACTTCGTGACGTGCAGGCAAATTATAATAAAATAGCGGTAAGCGAACTTGTAAAAAGACATCCCAACATAGACTGGACTAATTTCTTAAATAATCTAGGTGCTCACACCGATTCTCTTAATGTTGGCCAACCAGCCTATTATGATGCCCTAAATAAGCTCTTAAAAACTATTCCGATAAATAATTGGAAAATTTACCTGAAAGCAAATTCTATACAAAGATATGCAGATGATTTAAGTAAACCTTTTGTAGATGCCTCATTTGAATATACGAAAGTGCTTTCTGGTCAGGCTGTTCAAAAATCGCGTGGCGAAAAAATGGCTAATGTTATTGACAATTACTTAGGCGATGCGTTGGGTGAATTGTATGTAAAAAAATATTTTTCAGAAGATGCCAAAAAACGTATGTTAGTCCTCGTGAATAACTTGCAAAAAGCGTATGCCAAAAGAATTGATAGATTGGAATGGATGAGTCCTGATACTAAACAAAAAGCGAAAGAAAAATTGTTCGCCATTACTAAGAAAATAGGATATCCGGATAAATGGAAGGACTATGGTAGTGTACGTGTAAGCAGGCATACTTATTTTGAAAATATGGTTTCGGCCGCTACAGCTGAATTTCAATTTAACCTGGCAAAATTGGGAAAACGAGTTAATAAATCAGAATGGTATACCACAGTTCCAACAGTTACTGCATATAATAACCCTACTGCAAATGAAATTGTATTTCCTGCAGGTATTTTACAACCCCCATATTTTGATAATGATGCAGATGATGCACTTAACTATGGAGGTATAGGAATGGTTATAGGCCACGAAATAACCCATACTTTTGATGATCAGGGTGCGCAATATGACAAGGATGGCAACATAAAAGACTGGTGGACAAAAGAGGATTATGCACAGTTTAAGTCAAGGATACAACAGGTTATCAATTTGTACGGTACCTATACTGTTTTAGGAAATCTGCACATTAATGGTGCAATGACAGTGGGCGAAAATACCGCAGATATTGCTGGAATAGCAGTTGCTTATGACGCTTTTAAAATGACAGACGAAGGAAAAGGGAACACAAAAATTGACGGTTTTACTCCAGACCAACGCTTCTTTATTTCTATAGCTAAAATATGGAGAGTAAAAATGAAAGACGAGTTCCTGCGTTTGTGGATAAACAACAATCCACATTCTCCACCAAATTGGCGTGTTAATGGTCCTTTAATGAATACTACACCTTTTTACGAAGCATTTAATGTAAAACCTGGAGATAAAATGTTTTTGCCGAAGAAAGACAGAATAACAATTTGGTAGTATTACGACAAAATCAAGGAACATTTGCAAAGACATATATTGTGTACAAGCTATCTAAACAATAAAAATTCACTTTCCAAATTAATTTAAAATCAGGAAAAATGGAGAATATTGAAGCAAGTAATTTTAAAAGGCTTATCGGGATTTGGAAAACGGAAGGATTTATTTTAACCAATGATAATTCAAAATTGATTGGTACAGACAGTTATGAATTGATTCTGCACGGAAACTATATTTTACATAAAGCTGATGTAAAAATGGGTACCGAATCAAGTCAGACTTTTGAAATTATTTCCTTAGATGGTTCCAGTCAAAAAGGCAAAATGCAATATTATAATTCAAAAGGTGAAAGTGGTATTATGACTTGTTCTTTAACAGATCAGGATTTTCAAATTACAGGTGACAAAATAAAATTCGAAGGTATTATTAATAATGGTAATACTGAATTAAAAGGAAAGTGGTTTTTGGAAGAAGAAAATGGCAGATGGATTGACTTCATTGACTTAAAACTCATCAAACAAATTTAGCCTGCACACAACAGCTCTACACGGATTTGGACAATTGACCAAATGGAAAGTTGGTTTTGTATCTTGGATGATTTATTTCGCCTGTGCGTTAAAGCTCGGGCGGTAATCCGAAGATAGAACAATATATTGTTTTTGCTGATTGAACTTTAGATATACATACTCGACAATATATGATGGAAAGTACTTGTCTACTGCAAAACCAGCGATAACGGAAATAGCAAATAAACCAATGTTTTTTGGAATTTTAGAAGCGCATGATGGCAGTATTTGGTTTGGCGATTTTGATGAAGTACACCGTTATGACGGCAAGACCATCACTGAATTTAAAAGTAAAAAATAACTAAATCTAAACCTCATAAAAGTATAATCGTAAATCACTAAAAATGAAAAAAATAATTCTTTTTACATCAGTTGCTGTGGCAAGTGGTGTTCTGTTTGCCAATATTTATACTTCTATGGTCATTGCTGTTGCTACAGATAGCGATATTCCTAACTCTGTAATAGCTGGAGGAGAATTCTTTAAGGTTACAAATCCAGGCGATTTCTTCAAAATTTTCTCACCAGCCTCACAGGTTCTTACATTAATATCCCTGGTATTATTTTGGAAAAATTCAAAAAAAACACGACTGTTTCTTGGGCTCGCTTTATTATGTTTTATTTCTGGCGATATAATGGCTTTCACTTATTTCCACCCAAGAACAGATCTGATGTTTTCCAATCCTATGCCGGATGTAGAAACATTAAAGAGATTATCATCAGAATGGAGCACTATGAACTGGGTACGTTCTTTAATATTGTTTACAGGACTTGTATTTTCTTTCCTGGCTGTAGATAAAATATATACTTCTACTAATCAAAATTAATTAATAGAGGCCGCATTACTTAGTTGACAATGGAAAAATTAGAAATTAAGCAAATGGTTAAGAAATATTCGGTTTTGATATGTTTGGTCATTTCTGTTATTTTGATAATAATAGCATCTTTAGTTTATCCAGGCGGCTCCTTGCTTAACAAAAATTCTATAGGATTTGATTGGTCAAAAAATTTCATAAGCAATTTGTTTGCACCAAGAGCGATAAATGGTTCAGAAAACCCTGGCAGGATTTGGGCAATTATTGGAATGGCATTTCACTCGGTTGGTTATGGTATTTTTTTTATCAATATGTCAAAAAAAATACCTTCAAGGCAATGGGCTAAAATTTTACAATTTATAGGTGCTGCCAACATATTATTTATATTTTTAATTGCAACACCCTTGCATGACTTGGGAACAATATCGATTGTTTTAACATTGTTTGGTTTATTTACTATTACTGTATTTACCCTAAAATCAAAACTTCATTTACTTAAATTTTGCTGTATTATTTGCTTAGTTACTTTTTATTGTTTCTTTTTACTTTTTGGTTTTGGTTATTTAGGTCTGGCAGTCATAATACAAAAAGTATATAACGCAAGTTCGTTGCTAGTAGTTTTAGGACTTGAGTATTTTACCAGATATGAAGATTTTATACAAATTAGATCGAATCAAAAAAAGATGTAAACAACATCTTTACAGTTCATCAGGCTATTTTTTATTGAAAATATTTAGATAGTAAAGATTAAAATCATCTGAATTAGCTACTGCAATGTCAATCCATCCGTCAGAATTTAGATCTCCTACTGTTACACCATAAGTTCTTAAAGATTTGTCAGATAAATCTATTTGCTCAAAATTTTTTCCAGCAAGGTTAATAAATACGCTATTTGGTTTAAGGTAGTTGCCAGTGACAATATCTATAAAGCCATCTTTATTAAAATCGGCGAGGGCGATACTGTAGGTATCCGTATCCTTATTGCCAAAAAGGAGTGTTTCTTTGTAAGTAGAATTTTTATCTCCAAAGTAGATAATATTGGAGCCATTGATATTTCCTGTAACAATATCCAAAATGCTATCATTGTTCATATCAGCTATTGCTACAGAACGGGTTTCATAAGTTCCGGAACCAAAATTAAGTTTTTTTGTGAACTGACGATTGCCACTGTTTAAGTAAATCTCATTGGGAATATTGTCTCTGTTGGCAAGAACCAAATCGGGTAGGTTATCACCATTTAAATCTTGTATGGCAATATCAATAGTGGCGTTCTGATTGCTTTGTAATTTTATACAATCAAAATTCAATTTTCCATTATTAAAGCAAATGACATTCTGTTGTCCTCTATTTGTTATAATGAAATCAACAAATCCATTATTGTCAAGATCGCCCAATCCTATGTTTCTGGCATCTGAAATTTCCGAAACTTCTGAATGAAATGTAAAGCGCCCTAAACCATCATTTATATAGATTTTATGAGGTGCATTATCATTTATTTCGACAATGTCTAAATCGTTGTCATTATCTAAGTCTACTAATTCAGCTGCATAACTGGTTGAACTTAAGTTGTCTAATGCAATCATCGAATTAAAGCCTTTGCCCGAATTGTAGAAGATGTAATTTGTTTCAGGCCAATGTCTTCCATTCGCTACAACAGCATCAATCTTTCCATCATTGTTAATATCCCCCAGGCTAATTGATGCACTTCTATGTTTTGTAGAGCCAAAACTAAATCTTGGTTCGTCAACACTCATGTCGTTTCTGGAATGAAAACCACGTTCTTGAGCAAATGATGCCATATAAATAAAAAGGATGGGGAGATAAATTAAATGTTTCATAAATATTGTTGTGCCTAACTCATTTATACCAGCCATGAATTTTACTAATAAATATCTTTTTTAGTTAGCTGATGTGTAATTGTTTATCTTTTGTTTAAGCGAATATAAGGATATTTGTACTATAATCGATTTAACCTAATCGAAACCTTTTTAATGTTATACACCCTGTTTTAAACCAGAATAATCATGTGCTGTCATCTCATTTAAGTCTCACTATTGATAGTTGTATTAAGAAAAGGGTAAACTTTAAAAATACTGATAAAATATTTATTTTTTTATCAGTATTTTTATTGAGACTGTTTTTTTACATGCTTTTTTCTGTTCAATTACTAAAATTAAAATAAACAACCGGTTGTGCATTGAAATCTTTTTTTATATTTGTAATAATTACACTTAATAATTATTCGAGTTCAAACTATTTTTTTTAAACCTAAACATTTCTGGGAAATGTTATAATACAAGGACAATTAAAATGAAGCATCAACAAATATTTTTATTATTATCATTACTATTTCTTTTCTCTTTTAATGGATTGAATTTTGTAGAAAATCCTGCCAAAAATCCTGTGTTTTCGAATGTTGTATATCAGGGAGATGACAATATTTATAAAAACAATCCTTTGAAACCAGATGAGTTTTATTCGCCTATTTTACAGGGATGCTATCCTGATCCAGCCATTACCCGAAAAGGAGATGATTATTATATGGTTTGTTCTTCATTTGCTATGTTTCCTGGTGTACCAATTTTTCATTCTAAAGATTTAGTGAATTGGACTGATCTTGGAGGCGTATTAAATAAGGTTTCAGAATTTAATCCGCATGATACAGGTATTAGTCAGGGCGTATATGCTCCAGGAATCACGTATAATCCTCACAATGATACTTTCTATATGATTGTAACAGCTTTTACAGGTAATATGGGAAATATTATAGTGAAAACAAAAGATCCCCTGAAAGGTTGGGGAAGTCCTATCAAACTTGATTTTAATGGAATTGACCCTTGTATCTTCTTTGATGATAACGGAAAAGGGTATATCGTTCATAATGACGCTCCCGATAAAGGAAAAGAATTATATGAAGGTCATCGTGTCATTAAAATGTGGGAATATGATCTGGCAAATGATAAAGTTATTCCGGGTACCGATAAAATTATCGTAGACGGAGGGGTAGATCTTTCTAAAAAACCAATATGGATTGAAGCGCCCCATTTGTATAAAAAAGACGGACATTATTACTTAATGTGTGCTGAAGGAGGTACGGGCGGAAACCATAGTGAAGTCGTTTTTATCAGTGACAGTCCAAAAGGGCCTTTTAAGCCAGCATCAAACAACCCGATCCTTACACAACGATATTTTCCAAAAGACAGAGCTAATAAGGTAGACTGGGCCGGACATGCCGATTTAGTCTTAGGACCTGATAACAAATATTATGGTGTATTTCTCGGTGTTCGACCAAACGATAAAGACAGGGTGAATACAGGACGTGAAACTTTTATGCTTCCCGTAGACTGGTCAGGCGTTTTTCCTGTTTTCGAAAATGGACTAGTGCCACTCGAACCAAAAATAAAAATGCCGAAAGGTGTTACTGATAATAAAGCCGGAAAGGACGGATTTTTTCCTAATGGGAATTTTACGTTTACTGAAAACTTCACTTCTGAGAAATTAGATTACAGATGGATAGGTTTGAGAGGGCCTCGTGAAAAATTTATTTCGGTAACCAAAAAAGGATTGGAGATTAAACCCTTTGCAGTAAATATTAAAGAAGTAAAACCAACATCTACATTATTCTACAGACAGCAGCACAACACTTTTTCTTTTGCTACCACAATCGATTATAAACCTGCATCTGAAAAAGATCTTGCCGGAATCGTATGTCTGCAGAACGAGCGTTACAATTACGTTTTTGGTGTAACAAAAAAAGGAAAAGACACTTATATTTTATTGGAAAGAACAGAGAAAGGCGTTTCAACAGTTATTGCAAATGCTAAAATCGAAATCAGGAAAAATATTCGTTTGCAGGTACGAGCGAAAGGAGACAGCTACGAATTTAGTTATGCGCTAAATGGTACTGATTTTGAAAACTTAGGAGGAAGCGTTTCAGGAGATATCCTTTCAACCAATGTGGCAGGAGGGTTTACCGGAGCTTTAGTAGGATTATATGCTACAGCGTCAAATGATGTTCACGTAAAATAAAAATAGTGTCACTAAAAAATATCTATACAATGAAATCAATACTTAGGTTTTTCGCATTTGCTGTTGTTTTTTTAATCGCACAAGAAGGACATTCGCAGGATTCTAATTTTCACGTTTATCTGAGTTTTGGCCAGTCGAATATGGAAGGATATGCTAAAATAGAACAAAAGGATAAAGAAGGTGTTGATGATCGATTTCAGGTTTTACAGGTCGTTAATTGTCCTGACCTTAAACGAGAAAAAGGAAATTGGTATACCGCCATTCCGCCTTTATGTCGTTGTAATACCGGATTGACACCAGTCGATTATTTTGGAAGAAACCTTGTGGCCAACTTGCCAAAAAATATAAAGGTAGGTGTTATCAATGTCGCTGTTGGAGGCTGTAAAATAGAACTTTTTGATAAAGATAAAACAGCAGAATATGTGGCAACAGCGCCAGATTGGATGAAAGGAATACTTAAAGAATACGATGGAAATCCGTATGCCCGACTTGTAGAAATGGCAAAAATCGCACAGAAAAAAGGTGTCATTAAAGGTATTTTACTGCATCAGGGAGAATCAAATACAGGCGATACACTTTGGCCTAAAAAGGTGAAAATCGTATATGATAATTTGATGAAAGATTTAAATCTGGATCCCAAAAAAGTGCCATTGATTTCCGGAGAAACTGTAAATGAAGATCAAAATGGGAAATGTGGGAGCATGAATAAAATCATTGCCACACTGCCAAAAACAATCGACAATTCCTATGTGATTTCATCACAGGGATGCACCGCTGAGGCTGATTTTTTACATTTCAATGCGGCGGGTTACAGAGAATTAGGAAGACGTTATGCCGATAAAATGCTTTATTTATTGGGGTATAAATTCTCAGAAGGCAAAACACCTTTAAGAGTTCAGGCTCCCGTTGGTTTTGATCAGTTAAATTCTAACTTGCCATCCGGAAAAATAGAAGCCATTACTTATGAATCTAAAACAGTTGGTTCGGTAAGAAAGGTTACAGTTTATACACCTCCGGGATTTAATAAAAAGAAAAAATATCCTGTTCTTTATCTTTTGCACGGAATTGGAGGCGATGAAAAAGAATGGCTCAACGGAGGAAATCCGCAGGTTATATTAGATAATCTGTATGCTGAAGGAAAAATTGAACCGATGATTGTAGTCATGCCAAACGGTCGTGCAATGAAAGACGACAGCGCTACCGGAAACATTATGGCTCCGGACAAAGTACAGGCATTTGCGGTTTTTGAAAAAGATTTACTAAACGATTTAATTCCTTTTATCGAAAAAAAATACCCAACATACAAAGATAGAGAACATCGTGCTATTGCCGGTTTGTCTATGGGGGGCGGACAATCGCTGAATTTCGGTTTAGGGAATCTGGATAAATTTGCCTGGGTTGGTGCGTTCTCAGCTGCTCCAAATACTAAAATGCCGAAAGAATTAGTTCCGAATCCGGAGGAAGCGAAAAAGAAATTAAAATTGCTTTGGATTTCTTGTGGAGATAATGACTGGCTGATCGAAAACAGCAGAAGAACCCATGAGTATTTGTATAAAAATGATGTGCCTCATATTTATTATATCGAGCCGGGAGTGCATGATTTTAAAGTTTGGAAGAATGGATTGTATATGTTTTCACAGTTTTTGTTTAAACCTGTGGACCAATCTCTTTTCTCTTCCTATACTATTTTAGGCGATCCGGCACAGACTAACATTCGCAATGCAAAATATCCGCAAATATTGCCGGACAATCGTGTTGTTTTTAAAGTAAAAGCTCCGCAAGCTTCAAAAGTACAAATTGATTTAGGCAGAAAGTACGATATGACAAGAGATTCAGATGGATTATGGACCGTTACTACTGATGCGATCAATAAAGGATTTAATTATTACTCCTTGGTTATTGATGGTGTGGCTGTAGCCGATCCGTCAAGTGATACTTTTTATGGCATGGGACGCATGGCCAGCGGTATTGAAATTCCGAATAAAGAAGGAGACTTCTACGCTTTAAAAATGGTACCTCATGGCGATATCAGAATTAAAAAATATTTTTCAAAAGCTACAAATTCCTGGCGTGAAATGTATGTTTATACACCAGCGGGCTACGAAAATTCTACCGAAAAATATCCAGTTCTATATTTGTTGCATGGTGGAGGCGAAGACCAAACCGGCTGGGCTACACAGGGTAAGACCAATTTAATTTTAGACAATCTAATAGCTGAACACAAAGCAAAACCAATGTTGATTGCCATGCTTGACGGCAATATGGGTAATACAGGAGGTGTTCCGGGCTTTAATGAAAATGCATTGAAAGCTTTTGAAAATGAATTAAAAATGGGTGCAATCCCATTTGTGGAAAGTAATTTTAAAGTAGCAACAGATGCTAAAAACAGAGCTTTAGCCGGTTTATCAATGGG
>Ga0247813_10000532_pt1 | contig 34749 bp, 31 predicted proteins | sample UWRJL169409C1_FD_180719 | JGI IMG/M metagenome (GOLD analysis project Ga0247813, IMG submission 180719) | Plant litter microbial communities from Arlington Agricultural Research Station in Wisconsin, United States - UWRJ-L169-409C-1 | ecosystem: Environmental > Terrestrial > Plant litter >... | reverse complement strand
AAAATTTTAATTGTGCAAAGGTATAAATAAAAAAAAAAACGAAGTACCTTTTTATTCCTAAACTGGTGCTTCGTTATTCAAAATGACAATATTAGTATTATAATTTGCCTATTTCCTTTTCTATTTTCACAATAATATCTTTCGAACGTGATGATTCTGCAAGTTCCTTGGCCAACTTTGTATACGCTTCTGCCTTCTCTTTATCTTTTTTCCGCAAAGCGAGATTAGCCAGGTGTATTAATACATAAGCTTTCTCATTCTTTCCGCCAACAGGAAAACGACTTGCTAACTGAAAGTGATATTCAGCATTTTCATAATCCTCCTCTTTTAAGGCCAGGTTGCCGTGCATAAATTCGTAATAGCCTCTTCGGTTTTTCGATAGTCTTTCTGCATTCGGAACTTCCGCCAGCATTAACTTCGCCTTATCGAACTCATTATTTTTAAAATATTTTGAGGCCATTAAAACAGAACTATGCCTGAAATGACTCCAAATAATAAATAAAAATAAAAACCCCGTAACCGCCGCCAGCTGGTATTGATTGTAATAAACACAAACCAACGCAGCAAGCACAAAAACGGCCATCAACACATACCTACCGAGACTATTGTACATTAATGAATATCAGTAAATTTATAGCCTACACCACGAATCGAGTGGAAATAAACAGGGTTTTTCTGATCTGGCTCGAAATACTTACGGAACGTTAAAATGAAGTTATCAATCGTTCTGGTCGATGGATAAACATCATAATTCCAAACCGTTTCTAAAATCTGCTCACGAGAAACCGCATCGTTTTTACGCTCAATTAAAAGCTTCAACAACATCGTTTCTTTTTTCGTTAATGGCGTAATCGTACCATCGTCGTGTTTCAATTCGAAAGAGTTAAAATAGATCGTTTTATCGCCAATTTTGTAAGAGTTTAGCTCTTTTAAATCATCCGATTTTAAACTGCGTTTTACCAAAATACCAACACGAAGAATTAATTCCTCTAAGTTGAAAGGTTTAACTAAATAATCATCAGCACCTTTTTTCAAACCCAAAACACGATCTTCTGACGTGTTTTTAGCAGTTAAAAACATAATCGGAACTTCTGCATTCTCTAAACGGATTGTTTCACAAACTTGGAAACCATCCATTTCAGGCAACATTACATCTAAAATAATTAGATTAAAGCGTTCTTCTTTAAATATTTTAAGAGCGGTTTTGCCATCTTTAACGGCGTGAACTTTATAACCCTCAAGTTCCAGGTTTAATTTGATAGCATCTAACAAGTGATCCTCGTCTTCTACCAATAGAATTCTTAATTTTTGTGACATAATTGAGATTAACTAAATGTTACTTCAAAAATACTTCCTTGAGGCAAATTGTCTTTTACTGTAATATCTGCATCATGGTATTGTAAAACCTCTTTCACAATAAACAAGCCTAAACCTGTTCCTTTCGCTTTCCTGACATTCTCGTTACCAACTCGGTAAAACTTATCAAATATCAACATTTTTTCGGCATCTGAAATACCTGGTCCTTTATCAATCACACTCAGTTGAATATGCCCGTCAACTTGGTCTAAAAGCACATTTATCTCATCACAAGGACTTGAATACTTAACCGCATTTTCAATCAAATTCGTCACAACTGACGATAAGGCAAACTTGTCACCCATTAACTGCAAATTTGGCTGAATTTGCGCATTGATCAGTTGCTCGTTTCCGCAAGAGTGAACCTGCAACCGATCCGTAATTTTATAAACCAGTTCCGAAAAATTAAATTCCTCTTTCGGAAAAGTGTAAGAACGATTTTCAATCTTGGTTGCTAACAACATATTTTCAACCAAATCATCCAAACGCTCAATATCTTTTAACGAATTATTTAAAAGCGAAACCTGTCGGGCCTTATCTAAATCTCTTTTAACAATGGTTTGGATAGAAAGTTTTATCGCAGCCAAAGGCGATTTCAACTCATGGGTAATCGACATCAAAAAATTCTGCTGTTGCTCTCTTAGTTTATCTTCGCGTTTTAACGATTGATGGAGAAAATAACCGCCAATACAAAGCAGAAACAAAAACACCGAGCCCTCCCCCATAATCATCGTCATGCGACTCGGCTGCAAACGCACCACCAAAGTACCCCAAGAAATGAGCTGAATCAATGCGTAAAGTAGTAACGCGTAAAATATGATAATGGATTTCTTCATCTGTCTTTACCAGGATTTTTATGATTTAAGGATTTTAAGATATTATTCCTTAGATGCTAAATGATATTATTTATCGCATGGTTCGTGTCCTCACGAAACGTTTATTTGTCATACTCAGCGTTGAAGTATGGAAAGCAATTTTTGTTTATTTGGTTATTTCAGTCTCCATGATTCGTGTCTTTACGAAACATTTTTTTTGTTTTCTTATATGCCTTATATGGTTGAAAAACTTTTTCCACTCTCCCGAATCGCCACGGTTCGTGTCTTCACGAAAAATTTGTTTGTTTTCTTATATTCTTATATGGTTAAAAAACTCTTTCCACTCTTTAAAAACCTCGGTGCCCTCCTTAGTTAAAAACCTATTTCTTAAACACCAAATCAAGCGCCTCAAAAATCGCTCTCTTCGCTTTCTCCAATTCTATCTTCGTATGTGCTGAAGATACGAAACCAACCTCATATCCCGATGGACCTAAATAAATCCCACGGTTCAATAATTCGCGGTGCATTACCTTGAATTTCTCCATGCTACCCGCATCAATATCATCAGCCGATTGAATTTTATCCTTATCCGTAAAAGCGAACCAGAAAATAGAACCGACCGTAAACACTTTAAATTTATAATTTCTAGCAGTTGCAAAACGCTGAATACTAGCTACAAAATCTTGGGTTTTATTATTTAAGTCCTTGTAAAAGCTAGATTTATTTAGCTCTGTTAGGGTTGCGATTCCCGCAGCCATCGCCACTGGATTGCCAGACAAAGTACCCGCTTGGTAAACGCCGCCATCAGGTGAAATGTGCGCCATAATTTCAGCCCTCGCACCGTACATACCTACAGGTAAACCACCACCGATAATTTTTCCGTAAGTTACAATATCAGGTGTGATGCCATAATATGCAGCAGCGCCCTCAAAACCAACACGGAAACCAGTAATCACTTCATCAAAAATTAAAAGCGAATTATTTTCCTTACAAATTTTGCTTAAGAAATGAATGTATTCTTCATCCTGCAAAATTAAGCCATTGTTGGCAGGAATTCCCTCAATAATAACCGCAGCAATCTGGTCATTAAATTGAATGAAAGCTTGTTCAATTGCCCCTTTATCATTTAAAGGAATCACAATGGTCTCTTCAGCAAAAGATTTTGGCACACCAGCAGAAGAAGTTTCCCCAAAAGTAACTAAACCCGAACCTGCTTTAACCAGAAGCGAATCGCTATGACCGTGGTAACACCCCTCGAATTTCAAAATTTTATCTCTTCCAGTAAAGCCTCTTGCCAAACGAATTGCCGACATTACCGCCTCTGTACCAGAACTTGTGAAACGAATTTTCTCAACAAAACGATTGTTCTTGATAATCAATTCTGCCAGTTCATTTTCCAAAGCTGTGGGTGCGCCAAAGCTCATTCCATTTTGCATCACCTCAGTCACTTTCTCGCGTATTTTCGGGTTATTATGCCCTAAAATCAGCGGACCCCAACTTGCGCAAAAATCAATAAACTGGTTTCCGTCAGCATCCCAAATGTAGCAACCATCGCCTTTTTCGATAAAAAGTGGCGTACCATAAACAGATTTGAAGGCCCTAACAGGCGAGTTTACCCCACCAGGGAAATACGTTTTCGATTTCTCATACAACTCCGCAGATTTTACCCGCGAGATATCAGGTTTACTTCCTGTATTCACTGGAATATCGGCCTCATTGCCTGAAAACATTTTCTTTAATGAATCTAACATTTTTATTAAGCTTAAAGCTGAAAGACTAAAGCTGAAAGTGAATATAAAGCGTTATAAAGTGGCTTTGATCTTTCGGCTTTAAGCTTTCAGCTCAAATTACATCCAATCGTTATTTAAAATATCTTTAATATGGTAAGTGGTAATAATGCTTGCTCCTGCTCTTGCAAAGGCATGCATGGTTTCCATAACCACTTTTTGTTCGTCAATCCAGCCCCGTTCCGCGGCAGCTTTAACCATCGAATATTCGCCAGAAACATTGTAAACCGCAATTGGTAAGTTGGTATCTTGTTTCAAACGTTGAATAATATCCAGATAAGCCAAACCAGGTTTAACCATCAAAACATCCGCACCCTCTTGTTCATCCAACTGCGCTTCACGTAAAGCTTCCAAAGGATTTCTAAAATCCATTTGATATGCTTTTCTATCGCCTTTACTTGGCGCACAATCGGCAGCTTCTCTAAACGGACCATAATAAGCCGATGCAAACTTTGTGGCATGACTCATAATGGCCGCATTTACAAAACCATTTTCATCTAAAAGATTACGCATGGCTTCAATTCTGCCATCCATCATATCCGATGGGGCAAACATATCTGCACCCGCTTGCGCATGTGTTAAAGCCATTTTCGCAATCACATTAACTGTTTTATCATTTTGAACATAATCGTTTTCCATAATTCCGCAGTGACCGTGACTCGTATAAGAGCAAACGCAAACGTCAGTAATTACATATAAATCTTCGCCGAATTGTTTTTTCAATTCACGAACTGCTGTTGGTACTAACGAATGGTCGTGATAAGCAGATTTTGCATCAGCCGATTTTTCATCGCCAACACCAAAAAGCATAATTTTATTCAAGCCCTTTTTCATTCCAGCTTCCACATCCTTAACCAAAGTGTCAACCGAAAAGTGGTTTACACCAGGCATGGCATCAATTGCATGTGTAACATTCGTTCCTGGCACCACAAAATAAGGGTACACAAACATATCTTTCGATAGTCGAGTTTCGGCTACCATCTCTCTAACCAACGGGTTTTTCCTTAATCTTCGCGGACGATGTAACATCTTATTTTATATCAAGTATTTAGTATCAAGTATCAAGACTTGAGTATTGTATATTTTTCGGAGCATCATGGTTAGTGTCATCACTAAACATTTTTATTTTTAGAGCGCAATAGAAATATGAAAAGCAATTTCAGTAATGCCTCGATAATTAAAGTCCTCACCAATATTGTCGAGGATCGTAACCTTTTTTAACATGTGTCATACTGATGCCCTACCGTCAATTCAGGGTATGCTGCAATAAAATGCGTCTTTTTTCTGCTCGTTTCTAATTCCTCTCTTTCAGAGAAGTGTCCCGCAAGACAGGGTGTTTCTTTACCTTCTGAAACTTCCTTTCTGCCCCCAAAGTCTTCGCTTAAAGCTTTCAGCTGAGCTTCTACCTAATCTCTATCCCAAAAACTGCTTCCGACAATCCGATTTCATCAGGGGAATATGGCAAAGCATATTTTACGCCCATTTCATCGAATTTTTTACCTGTAGAATTACCAATAGCAATCACTTGCTGACCAGGTTCCAATAAATTATCAGCGAAATATGCATCAACATTCGATGGACTAGTAAAAATCAGCACATCCGCATAACTTTGATCTATATTTTCTTCGATTACCGTTTCGTAAATTGGTAAGTCGATGATTTTCGAATCCGCTGGCAAAGATTTTTGAATCGACTGTAAAGAATCTTGTGCTCTTGGAAACAATACATTCTTGCTAGAAACTAATCTTGCAAAATCTTCTGCCACTTCGGAAATATCACCGCTTGTACCAACAAAATCTGCGAAATGCCCAAACTTACGTAAGGCGTCTTCAGATCCTCTGCCTACTACACCAAATTGTGTTTTCTTTGGTAACTGCGGCTTTAAATTGAAGAAATACTCAACACTATTTCGGCTACTGAAGAAAATCCAGTCAATATTCTTTAATATAAACTGATCTAAAACAGTAACGATTGGAAATGTACGAATTAACGAACGTCCCTCTATTTCTATATTATTACTTTCTAAAGCTTTACGGAAATAACTATGTTCACCAATTTCACGAGAGATGAAAACCTTTGCAGGTTTCTTTCTTTCCTTGTCAAATTTGGCTACAATTTTTTCGGCTAAACCCTCTGTCGTTTCCGAACGTAGAAACAAACGCTCGGGAAAATCATCGGCAGTTTCTGCTTTTGAAGTCCACACTTCGAATTGGCCATCTTCTTTTTTGCAGTAACAACCTAAAGGCATGTGGCAACCGCCCTCAAAAATATTTAATACTTTACGTTCTACGCCAACTTCCTCCGCTGTTGCTGGGTCGTGGAGTTTTTGTAAAGCATCAAAAAGTTCATGATCATTTTCTCTGATTTGAATAGCCAAAGCACCTTGTGCAGGCGCTGGAACAAATTCAGTTGGTTCTAATTCCTCTACATGAAATTCACTTACATCTAAACCTAAACGCTTAATACCTGCTTTCGCCAGCATAATAGCATCATAATTTTCATCGCGAAGTTTTTGAATGCGGGTTGGAACGTTTCCACGTAAATCTTCAATTTCTAAATCAGAGCGCAAACCTAAAAGCTGCGCTTTTCTTCTGTTTGAAGAAGTACCTACCATTGCCCCTTTTTTCAAAGAAAGCTTCTGCGAAACATCAACGCAATCTTTTAAAATCAAAAGATATTCTGTTGCTTCTTCACGAGTTGGAATTGCAGCGATAGTTAACCCAGCAGGATGATTAGTTGGTAAATCTTTCAGGCAATGAACCGCCAAATCGATTGTTCCAGCTAAAAGCTCTTCTTCCAATTCTTTGGTAAAAAAGCCTTTTCCCTCTAATTTATCTAAACGTAAATTCAGGATTTTATCGCCCTGCGTTTTAATAATTTTAATTTCTGCTTCAATTCCAATAGCCGCCAATTCACTTTGAATGTGATTTGCCTGCCATAGTGCAAGTTCGCTACCGCGTGTTCCGATGGTTAATTTCTTCACTGTAAACTTTTAATGTGTCGCAAATTTAAGGTAAATAGTGCTTATACCATAAATTGTTTAAAAATGAGACAGTGAGGTTACATAATTGGTTAAAGCTGAAAGTTAAAAGAATTCTTAATTTTCTAATTACCTTGAGGTGAATTCCCCTTCTTTGAAGGGGTGACCGCATGGCGGGGTCATTCTTGAGCTAAAAGTATTGTATCTACCTCAACTAAACCTGACTGCATTGGAAATCCGTTTTTATAGGAAGCCTGAATATCCTGTCATGCTGAGGCACGAGCATCTGCAACCGATCAAACAGATTTTTTGTAACTCGGAATCACAGATGCATAGAAGATTGCTTTTCCAATTAATTTAACCATTAAGGAATTAAGAAGAATTAAGCCTAGGAATAGTAATGACTCGCCACGTTAAGATTGCTACAAATCTAGAATGACGACCAAAACAAAAACGGTTGAATTAAGATTGATTAACTAAAATTTCTTTAGCCATAATCATTGGAACGCTAATACATTTTTTCTCCATGTAATTCATTACACGTTCCAAAACTTCACGAGAAGCCTCGTCCATCTGACTAATTTCATCGGCAAACACACCATTAAGTGCTGTGTTTTTAATTTCTTTGATCTTGCGGGGAACATCTTGCATAGCTAATTCGATGCGGCGCTGTTTTAAAACCGTAAAAAACTCGGTAATGTTATTGCTAATAATATCTTCGGCATGCACCAATTCGTTGTAACGTTCCTGAATGTTTTTGCGGGCAACCTCTTTTAAAGATTCAACCTCGATGTAATGAACGGGATTGTTGTGGATAACCGCTGGAGCAACATCATTTGGAATGGCCAAATCAACAATTACCTTTTTACCCGTATCGCCGCTAAGCAATTTGGCATAAAGCTCTTCGTCAATGATAGCCTCGGTAGAACCAGTACAAGTAATAATCACATCAAACCCTTCGGTAAAAGTTTCTAATGCACTTAAATGATAGGCATTACCATTTAACTCTTCAGCCAAAGTTTCGGCCTTAGAAAGCGTACGATTGAAAACTGAAAAATTAGAGTACTTATGCTTGTTCAGGTATTTTGCAATATTCTGGTTGGTTTCGCCAGCGCCAATAATTAATACGCGTGAATTGCCACACATATTTAATTCTTTTAGCTTACGATAAGCCAACGAAACAACAGAAACTGGATTTTTTGAAATATTGGTGTGCGTGTAAACCTCTTTTGCCGTTTTCACTACCCGCTCCATAATCATACGCATATAATCGCCCGTAAAACCTGCATCACGGCAGTTTTCGTAAGCTTTACGTATTTGAGCAAGAATTTCTTTTTCGCCAACAACCAAACTTTCTAAAGAACAAGAAGTTCTAAGCAAGTGATTAAAAGCCTCCTCGTTTTCGTAAACGGTAACATTATCAAGGAAACGCTCCATAAACTCAGGAGGCAACCCCATATCTAAAACCGTTAGAAATTTAGTGATAAATTCTTTATCGGTTTTTTCTTTGGTAAGGAAAACGAACTCTACACGGTTACAGGTACCAAGATAGAAAATTTCACTAACAGGAAGTTCCGTTTGAATATTCTTCAACCTGCTATCTAAACTCTGGTCACAAATAACTAATTTCCCTAAAGATTTCAGGTCGATGTGGTGATGCGTAAAAGCTATTACTTTTAAATATTCCAAGTGCTCCGTTGTTAACTATTATCGGGATACAAAAGTAACACGGTTAACGCATGTCACCGTCATTAATCTGTAATATACATCAATTTAGAACGGTTTTAAATAAATGCAAAACACTGACAATCCTTCCCCAGCTTTTAAAATCTTTCGGTGCATTTATGCCTTATTCTACATTGCAGCAGGCTTTAACCATTTTCTATCCACCCAAGGTTATTACGCAATTATGCCCGAATGGTTGCCCGCCCAAAAATTTTTAATTTACTTATCGGGCATTTCTGAAATTACTTTTGGTTTTATGCTGCTTTTTAAGCGAACGCAAAAACTTGCCGCATGGCTAATTATCTTAATGCTTCTAGCCTTCATGCCCGCCCATATTTACATGATTCAGAAAGCACCATTTATGTTAAGATCAATTGAAATTACACCATTAATAGCCTGGATTCGGATTCCTTTTCAAGCATTTTTCATATGGTGGGCGTGGATTTACACCATTAGTTACACGGAGCCTGTCGAAGTATGAAAAGCAAAGGCAGTGGTTTTCTTTTATTTCATCAAAAGCATCACCCGCTTTTTGCGTAAATTCATTCAATTTGCCTTTTAAATTATCAAAAAAATCCATTTTCTGATTCTTGATTTGGGGTTTGGTTTTCTGTAGCCATATTCGTTTTTTAAGCAGAATAAATCAGGCCATATACCAATAAAAAAAGGATAAATATATTTCACTTCAAAAACACAAGACAGAGCAACCCGAACAACAAATTCTGGTTTTGTAGGTTTATATTTATATACCAATACCTTAAATTATGATTAAACAAAATGATTTTAGCCTAAGCGGCGCTGATGGAAAATTAATTATTGGCGATATTACATTTGATGATAAAAACCCAAATACGCCAATTGTACTTTTTGTTCATGGGTTTAAAGGCTTTAAAGATTGGGGCGCACATAATTTAGTTGCCCGCCACTTTGCAGCCAACGGTTATCGCTACATAAAATTCAATTTCACATACAGTGGTGTACCCGCAAGCAATCCAAAAGACGTGACCGACTTAGATGGTTTTGCAAATAATACCGTTTCGAAAGAGCTTTTTGATTTGAATGAAGTTTTGAATTACATAGAAAAAGCATACGGTAAAGAAACCCCAGTAAACCTAATTGGCCATAGTCGCGGTGGCGGCTTAAGCATTATAGAAGCGGCCAACGATTTAAGAATTAACAAATTGATCTCCTGGAGCGCCATTACCGATTTTAGCTCTTTATGGAAAAAGGACCAGGAAGCAGAATGGTTAAAAACAGGAAAAATCTATGTAACCAATGCCCGCACAAAAGAGCAAATGCCCTTAAATAAAACCTTGCTCGAAGATTTTCAAGAAAATGCTGATACACTTAACATCATTGATGCTGCAAAACGCATCAACATTCCCTGGTTAATTGTACAGGGCGATGATGATGTAAATGTTCCTTTCGAAAATGCACAAAAACTTGCAGATGCAAATCCATCCAGTAGATTAGTTAAAATCGAAGGCGCAAATCATGTGTATGGAGCCAGTCATCCCTACGAAAGTGAAACCTTACCGCCACTATTGTTTAAAGTTTGCGAGAAATGTCTGGTGTTTTTAAAAGAGTAGCAGAGAATGAATTAATAAAAAGAATTCCAAACGAGGCTGTGTTATATAGAAATATCAGTCTCGTTTTATTTTTTAGGCGCCTTGAAAGGCTTTAAATTTCAAAATAAAGAAAAGAAACCTTCCATATATTTTTGCAAATGAAGGAATTACAAATTGTTGAATGTGAGTGCTAAAAAATCATTTATTGTTTTTGATGTAAGACATCATTCCAAATTTTTGCTATACTTGTTCTCAAACAAAACATACATTAATGTCTCCAAATAAACGTTTAGTAATCGGCCAAGGACAAATTAGTGGCTACATCTCCATCTTTTTAGCGGCTTTAGCCCTGCTTGGAATTCTCTGCTTTCACTATCCAGAAAAATTAACCACCCCAGAATTTAGAGAAATTTACACCAAAGACAGTATGGAAGTGCTCATGCTTGGTGGCGTAATTGCTTCCTTCTTTTTTGCTGCTTTAAGTGTGGTACTAAGCAAAAAACTGAAATGGGGTTGGCCAGGTTTTTTACTTGCAGCCTTAGCTGTAATTTTAGGCGCACTAAGTGTCGAAGGCAGAGATGTTGTAAAATCGAACTGGCATTTTGGTCTAGACTGGATGATATTGGATTTACTTTTAATGGTTGCTATTTTTGTTCCGCTCGAATTGTTTTTTCCGAAAAATAACGAGCAAACCAAATTCCATGAAGAGTGGCGAACCGATTTAACTTACTTTGTAATTAGTCATTTGTTTATTCAGTTTTTTGGTATTGTAACGCAAAAACCTGCTGTATTGTTTTTCGGCTGGATGGGTCTAGATCAACTGCACATCTGGGTACAAGGCTTGCCTTTTATTGTTGCGTTATTCTTGGCTTTTTTCGCTACCGACTTATTTCAATATTGGGCGCACCGCTTTTTCCACACTAGAGTTTCTTTATGGCGTTTTCACTCTATACACCATTCTACACAAAATATGGACTGGCTGGCAGGAAGCCGAACGCATTTTATTGATATCTTCTTTACCCGAGCAATGACATTTATTCCATTGTATATTTTAGGTTTTTCATCTACAGTATTTAATGTTTATATCATTTTCATTGCCATTCATGCCGTATTAATTCATGCCAATACGAGGATAAATTTTGGCCCATTGAAATACATTTTTACCACCCCTCAATACCACCATTGGCACCATTGCGAAGACCCTAAATATTATGGGCATAACTTTGCATCGATATTCCCTTTTATTGATATGATATTTGGAACATATTACCTACCAGGCAAAGATTGGCCAGCTGGGACTGGCGTTCATGAAGCAGAATATCCAAAAGGCTTTGTGAAACAAACCATTTATCCTTTTACGAAAAGCCCTTTTGATACGGATTTGAATATGGAGGAACGCAGTGATCGGTAGATTAACTTATGGAGCATACTAACCGTCATCCCGATGAGATAAATAGACTCTGAAGATAAAAATCAATCAAACGTTTGCCCCATTTTCTTTACAGAATAATAGAATTGCCTTCGTGCAAAAGCCTTATCTTTGCGCAACTCATAAAAAATACACTATGCTTAAAGGATTTTTTAACGTACCAACTCCGGTAAACGAACCTATATTAAATTACGGTCCAGGCAGTAAAGAGCGTGCTCTTCTAAAAGAAGCCCTTGCTGAAGCTCGCTCGCACCAACAAGACATCCCGATGTATATTGGAGGCAAACAAGTACATACCACTAAAAAGGGTAAAGTTGTTCCACCACACGATCATCAACATATATTAGCGCAATATAGTATTGGCGACAAAACCCATGTTGCGCAAGCTATTGATGCCGCTTTAGCTGCGAAAGAAGATTGGGAAAACCTTTCTTGGGAGCATAGAGCAGCAATCTTTTTAAAGGCAGCTGATTTAATTGCAGGTAAATACCGTTATAAATTAAACGCGGCCACCATGCTTGGCCAAAGCAAAAATGCTTATCAGGCAGAAATAGATGCGGCTTGCGAATTAATTGATTTCTTGCGTTTTAACGTAAGTTACATGAGTGATATTTACAAACAACAACCTCCTGTTTCGCCTCGTGGAAACTGGAACCGTGTAGAGCAACGCCCCTTAGAAGGTTTCGTATTCGCACTTACCCCCTTCAACTTCACAGCTATTGCTGCTAACTTACCTGCTTCGGCAGCGATGATGGGTAATGTTGTAGTATGGAAAGCAGCAGATACACAAGTTTATGCAGCCAATCTGTTAATGGAAATTTTTCGCGAAGCGGGTTTACCTGATGGTGTAATCAACCTGGTTTATGCTGATGGACCAGAAACTGGCGAGGTAATTTTCAATCACCCTGATTTTGCAGGTATTCACTTTACAGGTTCTACAAAAGTATTTCAGGAAATCTGGAAAACAATAGGCACCAACATCCACAAGTATAAATCGTACCCTCGTATTGTGGGCGAAACTGGTGGTAAAGATTTTATTTTAGTACACCCTTCGGCCCAGGTTGATATTGCAAACACGGCAATTGTTCGTGGTGCTTTCGAATATCAGGGACAAAAATGTTCGGCTGCGAGTCGTGTTTACATTGCCGAAAGCTTATGGCCAGAAATAAAAAAACAAATGTTACGCGATTTAGCAACATTTAAAATGGGCGGGACGGAAGATTTCAGCAATTTTATTAATGCCGTGATCGATGAGCGCTCATTCGATAAATTAGCTAAATACATCGACCAGGCGAAGAAAGATAAAGGTGTAGAAATTATTGCTGGTGGTAACTACGATAAGAGCAAAGGTTATTTTGTTGAGCCTACTGTTTTAGTGGTTGATGACCCGAAATATACAACCATGTGCGAAGAATTATTCGGCCCTGTATTGACCGTTTATGTTTATGCTGATCAGGATTTCGATTCGATTTTAAAGGTTATTGATACCACTTCACCATATGCATTAACAGGCGCTTTAATTGCACAAGATCGTTATGCGATTGATAAAGCAAGTCATGCATTACGCAATTCAGCTGGTAACTTCTACATTAACGATAAATGTACAGGTGCAGTTGTTGGTCAGCAACCATTTGGCGGCGCCAGAGGTTCGGGTACGAACGATAAAGCGGGTTCGATGATTAACTTATTACGTTGGGTTTCTCCACGTACCATTAAAGAGGTTTTCGAATCGCCAACTGATTATCGTTATCCTTTCTTAGCTGAAGATTAATATTTCGATCTGTAACAACACAGACCGACGATAGTATAAAAACCTCTGAGCAATCAGGGGTTTTTCTTTTTTATAGGATTTTGGAAAGCAAAAACAGCATTAAGATTAAGGTTAGTCGGGCTTTACACTTTATCTTTTTAGCCCTGTTCTTCGACTCCGCTCAGAATGACAGGCTAAAAAGGATATCGTTTTAATCCCGTTTAAATGGCAAAGTATGTGCAACTATTTGGGGTTGCAAAGCGTAAATTCTTATCGCTAATGGTGCTTTCTAAATTATTTTGTTGTTAACAGCGTAAGAAAGTGCTTCTACAATATTACCTACATTAAAGCTATCGAAAATTCTTCTTCGATAGTATTTTACGGTATCTGGCGCAACAAATATCTTATCAGCAATCTGGTTGATTGTTAAACCCTGGGCGTATAAACGTAAAACCTCTAATTCTCTTTCGTTGAGTTTTGGCTTTAGCACCTTAGCCCAAATTCCGTTCTCCAGATTAAATTTCCAAACCTCATCCGATCCCTGCTTATCGATAATGGCATTACCCGCATTTTGATTATTCGAAATCGCAACTAAACACATGGCTTTCCAGATTCTTCCGTCGTCAGTAAGAAAAAGAGGCGTAAGTTTATGATTAATTAAAACAGGTTTTCCATCCTTTTTAATCAGGTTGAAATCATAAGTAATGTTATAATTCTTTCTTTGCGATTCAGGTAATTTTGCAAAGAAATCAAACCCCGTTTCATTAATTAAAGTCAGTAATTTTAAATCACTTTCGGGCACGTTATTAAAATAAAATTCGTAACCCAATTCCAAAACTTCCTGCGCAGTATAACCACTTAAAAATAATGGGTTAGGCGAAACATATTCGAATTTCATTTGCGCATAATCGATTACATACACACTTTGATAGGTTAAACGGGCAAAAGCTTTAACCACTTCCAGATAATCAGTTAACTGTAGATTATTATCTGGCGTTAAATGATTGATTTTATTTTTGGTAAGTAAACTTGTATTAACAGTTGTTTTCATTTAGCAAACTAAAATAGCAAAATTACACTAAAGTGTAGCGCCAATAAAATTTAGATCGGTTAAGTTCGCTCATCATTTACTAAACCAAAAAAAACACTCTTAAGCTTAGTTTAAAGGCGTTAACCAAAAACAAAATGAAACTTAAAGGCCTTATCATTTCAGCAGGCATAATATGCACCATTCTGGTATGTGCAATTATGTACATCGTATTTATGAAAGGCAAATACGCTTTTGCCTTTTTACAAATTATAATTGCCCTGGTAATCATTTTTCTACCAACACTTAATAACTTTGAACAAGTTAGCATAGCGTTAAAATCATTTAATCTTAATTAACTTTGATGATACTTACTTGTACTAACTGCAGCAATGATTTTGCTGGTAAATATTGCAACAACTGTGCTCAGCCAGCACAATTAAAAAGAATCGACGGGCATTATATCCTTCACGAAATCGAACACATCCTGCATTTTGATAAGGGCATTTTATACACCATAAAAGCGTTACTGATCAGGCCAGGCAAAAGCATAAAAAGATTTATTTCCGATGATCGGAGCCGACTGGTAAAACCTGTTATCTTTATCATTATCACTTCCTTAATTTACACAACAATTAATCACTTTTTCCACATAGAGGATGGTTATATCAGTGTTCACGAAGTCAAAAGCAAGGCAATAACAAGCATTTTTGGCTGGATTCAAAGTCATTATGGCTATGCAAATATTATTATGGGGGTGTTTATTGCCGCCTGGCTAAAGTTGTTTTTCAGAAAGTATGACTATAATTTTTTCGAAATCTTAATTCTATTGTGCTTTGTTATCGGCGTAGCCATGTTAATTTTAGCACTTTTTGCACTAATTCAAGGTGTTTCAAAAATTGGCCTAATGCAATATTCTGGCATGCTTTCATTTGGTTACATTAGCTGGGCAATTGGTCAGTTTTTCGATCAAAGAAAAATATCAAGCTATGTAAAAGCGCTTTTCGCATATGTATTAGGCATGCTTACCTCAATGATTACCGCATTACTAATAGGTTACCTTATTGATACGATATTTACGTAGTAATTTATTTTTTTAAGGCAAAACCCAGTACGAACATTAATCGGATTATAATAAATCTTTAGCCCTATTTTTCGACTGCACTCGAAAAGACAACTGAAAAAATGTTGTTTCAATCCCGTTTATGTAATAAAGTCTCTGCAACTATTTAGGGCTGCATGATGTAGAAAGCACATTCTTTAAACCTAAACCCGACAGCCGCGACAGCCCGAGTTTTTACCAGGGCTATACCAAATGACGATACTTCAGCATCTTTAGTGCCTGAAGCATTTATTTCCAAATCCTTTAAAACTATAGTCATTTCCAACTGTTCTATAGCTAAATTATAATATCATGGAAAACGAGAAAAATAACAATGAGAACTTAAAAGATAAAAATGCAGACAATTCAGCCGACAAAACCAATATGCCCGATCAGTTGGTTCCTCGCCATCATAGCGATGAAAACCATGAAAAGAACAAAGTAAAATCGGATGCTGGAAACCTCGGAAGGAACTTTGGAAGAGGTGATTTTGGATCAGAGGAAGCTCGTGAAGATGCCGAAAAAGGTAACAAGGGCCACGCAGGCAATATGCCAAATTCGGAGCAAAAACAAAGCCCCGATCAATAAAGACCAGGGCTTAACAAACAACTAAAAACTACATCTAAAGAGATGTTTAGCCAACCTTAAACGCAGGTGCAACGTCATCTAGACAGGTACAGGTAACCTTCATATCTTTAATTATCCCTGTTTTTAAGCTATAAACCCAGGCATGTACGGCTAATTCCTGGCCATTGGCCCATGCAGCTTGTACAATTGAGGTATTCATAATATTTCCAGCGCCTTCTATGGCGTTTAATTCTACCAAACGATCAAACCTTTGGTCTGGATCTTTAATGGTGGCCATTTCACGTTCGTGGGTACGATATACATCGCGAATATTTCTTAACCAGTTATCAATAATACCAACTTGTTTATTGCCTAAAGCAGCTTTAACGCCACCGCAGCCATAATGGCCGCAAACAATTACATGTTTTACTTTTAATACGTTTACCGAATAATCTAAAACCGAAAGCATATTCATATCGGTATGCACAACAACATTTGCAATGTTTCTGTGTACAAATATATCTCCTGGCTTCGTATTGGTAATTTGATTTGCTGGCACACGGCTATCAGAACAACCAATCCATAATACTGGCGGACTTTGTCCATCAGAAAGTTTATCGAAAAAAGAAGGGTCCTGATCAATCACATCTTTTACCCAATCCTTATTTCCTTGTAATAAACTATCGTATGTTATATCTTTTGTTTCTATTGTTTTAGCGCACATAATTTTATTTATTAATGTCTTCTATTATTGTATTATTTAATTTTGGTACAGTATAATGTTTCTGTACACCTTCTAGGGTTACTATAATGCCTTTTGTATAGGCGTTATGTTTGTAGTTAAAAATGGTTTCCAACACATCAGGATCGATGTATCGGGCGTTAGAACCATCGATAATTACGTTTGTTTCACGGGGTATATTTGTTAAAACCACCTGTATTGCTGCTTTATTTAAGAAAGAAACCTCTTCGGCTAATTTAATTCGGATATTCTTTTTGTCGCCATCTTTGGTAATTCTGTAAAAGAAAGGATTACGCATATTTGTACGCAATAAATAGAAAATCGATACGAGCATACCAACCGCTACACCTTTTAATAAATCGGTAAATAATACCGCTACTATCGTGATAACGAATGGTACAAACTGGCTCCAGCCTTTATGGTACATGTGTTTAAACAAAGCTATTCGGGTTAATTTATAACCTGTTACCAAGAGAATTGCCGCAAGACATGAAAGCGGAATCATATTAATAACCTGCGGAATAAATAACAGGGAAAGCAGTAACCAAACACCATGAAATATTGCCGACATTTTTGTTCGGCCTCCAGCATTTACATTGGCAGAACTTCGTACAATAACCGATGTCATTGGTAAACCACCTACCATACCGCTGGCTATATTACCTAAACCTTGGGCAACTAATTCTCTGTTTGTTGGCGATACCCGTTTAATCGGATCGATTTTATCTATCGCTTCTATACTAAGTAAAGTTTCTAAACTTGCTACTACTGCAATAGTTAAGGCAACAATGTACACATCCTTATTAGCCAATTGAGAAAAATCGGGCATTGTAAATAAGCTAAAGAATTCGCTTGCACCACTAACAACAGGAATTTTTACAATTTGATCTGCTCGTAGCTGATAATTTGTTCCTGCAAAAAGGAAGCTTGCTGTTACTCCAAGTATAACAACTAAAAGCGGTGCGGGCACTACAGCTAGTTTTTTAAATTTAGGCCAGAAAATTAAAATACCGATTGATAATAAGCTAATAACAACTGCAGCTAAACTAAAATGACTAAAGGCAGCAGAAATTGCAGAAAAGGTATTTTCGTGGTCTTTCTGGAAGAAACCCTCGTCTCCACTAAAATCGCTATCTACACCTAAAGCATGAGGCAACTGTTTAAGGATTAAAATTAAACCAATTGCGGCAAGCATTCCTTCGATAACACTCGAAGGAAAGTAATTGCCAATTGTGCCAGCTTTAACCATGCCCAAAATTACCTGAAACACACCTGCTAAAACCACAGCTAACAAAAAGGTTGGATAACTTCCTAAAGAGGTTATTGCTCCTAAAACAATAACGGTTAAACCCGCAGCGGGACCACTTACGCTTAATTGTGATCCACTAAATGAAGCGACAACGATACCACCAATAATTCCGGTAATTAAACCAGCAAATAATGGTGCGCCCGAGGCAAGGGCAATACCTAAACACAGTGGCAATGCCACTAAAAAAACTACAATACTTGAAGGTAAATCTTTCTTTAAATTCTTTTTAAGAAAATATTTCTTCATGTCCGAGCCAGAAAAGGCTGGATTAAACTTTTGCATAATGATATAATTATCAGGTAAATTTTAACGAATAAATCGTGGGAAAATCCTTAATAATTTTTTCAAAAGAATAACATTATTAACGCGTTTAATAAACCCGAATTTTAATAATTAATTCTACGAAAGAAAAATAAAAGGTTGCCCCAATAAAAAAATACTAGATAAAGTTGGGAGGTGGTGTTGGAACGGTAGCATGATATGGATCTACATATCTTTTGAAATGCTCAATAAAACTGTTCTTCAGAATGATGTGGCTTGAAGAAAACTCGTAAGAGAATATTGGGTAATTTAGTTCATTGAGTTTAAAATCGGTGAATTTTGCGGAGCTTTTAGAAGTATCTTTGCCCCCTTCATGCTCTAACTCAATTTGCATGATTACGGCATTCATAATTTCCTTATCAATACTTCCACAAAAAACAGGCGCACCAGAAATAGCCATCTTCGAACTGAAGATGAACATAAATGCTGCTACGATGATGTACCTGTATTTTCTTAAAAACATCGATCTAATTCTAATCTTATTCTAATGTTGTATTGCAAAAGTAATCGGATAATTGGTTTTTTTATGCATTATGTTGTAAAAAAAATGCAATAAAAGGTAACTAAATTATTTTTGTTTCTTTTTAAAATGTATAGCTAACCTTCTAAAACACATAGTATTTTCAGATTAAGCAGGATTTTAGATAAAATACCTGGCAATTTGCAATCCATTAAAACGAAGCAACCAAAGAATATAATAGCCCTGGTTTAAACGGTACCCTGCAACGAGGAGGAATCGAGGAAGTAAAGCGTACAAGCAAAAAACGGGAGCAATGTTATTTAGATGTACTGCCTTTGCGCTACATCTAAATTTAATTTTTAATTTTAAAATCTATTACGACCAAATATGGATAAGAAAATTGCCTTACTTAAAGATAAAATAAACCAGGCCAACCTTGGCGGCGGACAAGATCGTATTGATAGCCAGCACAAAAAGGGCAAACTTACTGCACGGGAACGCATTCACTTTTTAATGGATGACGGTAGTTTTGAGGAAATTGGCATGCTGGTTACCCACCGAAGTACCGACTTTGGCATGGAACGCGAAAAATATCTGGGCGATGGGGTAATTACAGGTTACGGTACAATAAATGGCAAATTAACGTATGTTTTCTCTCAGGATTTTACTGTTTTTGGTGGGTCTCTGTCGGAAACACATGCCGAAAAAATATGCAAATTAATGGATATGGCCATGAAAAATGGTGCGCCTTTAATTGGCTTGAATGATAGCGGTGGTGCCCGTATTCAGGAAGGTGTGGTTTCTTTAGGTGGTTATGCTGATATTTTCTATAAAAATGTTCAGGCATCGGGGGTTATTCCGCAACTTTCGGCCATTATGGGCCCTTGTGCGGGTGGCGCTGTTTATTCGCCTGCAATAACCGATTTTATTTTGATGGTTGAAAATACCTCTTACATGTTTGTAACTGGTCCGAATGTGGTAAAAACGGTTACGCATGAAGAGGTAACATCAGAAGAGCTGGGTGGTGCGAATACACATGCTACAAAATCGGGTGTTACTCATTTTGCTTGTGCAAATGAAATTGAAGCTATAAATCATGTTAAAAAGCTTTTAAGTTATATGCCTCAAAATTGCGAGGAAATGGCTGAAGCATTGCCTTATGAAGCGACGGATGAAAGCAGACTGGAACTGAATACTTTTATGCCTGAAAATGCTTCGCAACCGTATGATATTAGAGAAATCATTTCATCTGTTGCCGATGCTGATAGTTTTTTGGAGGTACACAAAGATTTCGCAGAAAATATTGTTGTGGGCTTCGCCCGATTAGCGGGTAGAAGTATTGGTATTGTAGCAAATCAACCGGCCTACCTGGCGGGAGTTTTAGATAGTAATTCATCAACTAAAGCAGCTCGTTTTGTTCGCTTCTGTGATTGTTTTAATATTCCGTTGTTGGTTTTTGAAGATGTACCTGGTTTCTTACCTGGCACCGATCAGGAATGGAATGGCATTATTACCAACGGCGCTAAATTGCTGTATGCTTTCAGCGAGGCAACTGTTCCCCGCATAACGGTTATTACCCGAAAAGCTTACGGTGGTGCGTACGATGTAATGAACAGTAAACATATTGGCGCCGATATGAACTATGCCTGGCCAAGTGCCGAAATTGCAGTTATGGGTGCAAAAGGTGCTGCTGAAATTATATTCAAAAAGGAAATTACAACGGCAGAAAACCCTCAGGAGAAATGGCTGGAGAAAGAAAAATTGTATTCGGATATTTTTGCAAATCCATATCGGGCCGCAGAACGTGGATTTGTTGATGAGGTGATCGAACCATCGCAAACCCGTATAAAGTTGATAAAAGCTTTTAAGATGTTAGAAAATAAAGTGGTAAACAGCCCTCGTAAAAAACACGGAAACATACCTTTGTAAGGATAGAAAATGGATGGGTAACTGGTATTCACCAATTACAAATCCATCTTATATATACATCCTATATAACGTTACATGTTAAAACGAGCCGATATTCTTTTAATGGCCTTTTGCACTGGCTTAATTGTTGCAAATATCTACTATTGCCAGCCGCTGGTTATTTTGATTGCTAAAGATTTTAAAATTTCGGAAAGCTACGCTGGTCATATAACTTACTTAACACAGATTGGCTATGCCGTAGGCCTGTTTCTTTTGGTTCCGCTAGGCGATATGCTGGAGCGTAAAAAACAAATTTTAACCACAACAGCCATTGCAATTGTGTCGTTATTACTTGCTGCAATTTCTAAAAACTTTATTCTGCTTCAAATTGCTTCTGTTTTTATTGGCGTTACCTCAATTGTTCCGCAGTTAATTTTACCATTAGCCGCCAACTTAAGCAATGATGAAGAACGCGGTAAAAATATTGGCATAATTATGAGCGGTTTGCTGGTCGGGATTTTAGGATCGAGAGCGATAAGTGGTACTGTAGGCGATTTATTAGGTTGGCGTGCGGTTTTCTTTATGGCAGCCATTTTGTGCGGTTTATTAATGTTTTTAATGGCTAAGCGCTTTCCGCAAAGCTTACCAACTTTTAAAGGAAACTATAAAGCCTTAATGCATTCGATGTTTGGCTACATTAAAACCCAACCTGTTTTAAGAGAAACATCAATTATAAATTTCTTCGCTTTTGCAATTATAATGGCATTTTGGACCACCATGGTTCTATTTTTAGCCAACGAGCCCTTTAAGTTTCAGGCTTATCAAATCGGTTTGTTTGGTATTGCTGGCGCAGCAGGTGCATTGGCGGCGCCTTTGGTTGGTAAAATTAGCGGCAAAGGCAATCCTCGGAAAAATTTAAAAATTGGTTTTGCTTTGCAACTGGCAAGTGCATTACTTTTCTATTTTACCGGCAGCAATTTATTTGTTTTTATTTTAGGCGTTATTCTAATTGATATTGCCCAACAAGCCATACACGTAACCAACCAAACACGTATATACACATTGGTACCCGAAGCAAGAAACCGACTAAATACAATTTTTATGTCGGTAAGTTTTATTGGTGCCAGTTGCGGTTCGGCATTAGGCCTATGGCTTTGGGATAAAGGTGGCTGGGCTTTATTTTGTTATGGCATAACAGGCATCGTTTTTATTAATATGTTAATTTATAAATTTTACGGAAGTAAGAAATTTTAATTTTGGAAACACTTATTCAAATCGAGCAAATATTTCCGTCACTAACCTGGCGAATCCGTCATGAGGTTATGTATCCAGATATGCCTTTCGATTCGGTAAAACTGAAAGACGATTTTGATGGCGTACATTTCGGCTTATACCTTAACCATAAACTTACTGGTGTGGTTTCATTATTTCATCAGGGCGATGTTTATCAATTTAGAAAGCTGGCGATTTTAAATGAAGCGCAAAAGATGGGCTTAGGATCGAAACTGATGGAGTATATCTTAGATTTTTGTAAAATTCAGAAAGCAACCGAGCTTTGGTGCAATGCCCGTGTAAATGCTAAGGAATTTTATTTTAAATTTGGTTTCCACGAAACAAAGGATACATTTTTTAAAGATGGTTATGATTTTGTTATAATGGAATTGAAATTTTAAATTGTACATCTGAGAATTGCCATTTAATCGGCACAAAATAGAAATATTAAAAGTTAGGTTATCGAATGGTTTATCTATTGCTAAACTAAAACCGAAAGTCTAAAATCTAAAACAAGTATGGCTAAGAAAAAAGAAGACGAAAAGAAAAAACACGTTGCTGTTGTAACAAAAAAATCGTTACAATTTTTAGAAGAATATATTAACAATCCTGCTCCTACTGGCTACGAATGGGAAGGACAAAAGCTTTGGTTAAATTATTTAAAACCTTATATCGACGAGCATTTTATTGATAATTACGGCACTGCGGTAGGCGTAATTAATCCAAAAGCTGCCTATAAAGTTGTAATCGAAGCCCATGCCGATGAAATTTCGTGGTATGTGAATTACATTACCAGCGATGGATTAATCTATGTAATCCGTAATGGTGGTTCCGATCATCAAATTGCGCCTTCTAAGCGGGTAAATATCCACACCGAAAAAGGTTTGGTTAAGGCTGTTTTTGGTTGGCCTGCAATTCACACCCGTCATGGTGAAAAAGAACAAGCCCCTGAGTTAAAAAACATCTTTTTAGATTGTGGTTGCACTTCAAAAGAAGAAGTTGAAAAATTAGGGATTCATGTTGGTTGTGTAATTACTTACGAAGATGAGTTTATGATTTTAAACGATCGTTATTACGTTGGTCGTGCATTGGATAATCGCGTTGGTGGTTTTATGATTGCCGAGGTTGCTCGTTTGTTAAAAGAGAACAAGAAAAAGCTTCCATTTGGATTGTACATTGTTAACTCGGTGCAAGAAGAAATTGGTTTACGTGGTGCTGAAATGATTGCACAGCGCATTAAACCAAATGTTGCCATTGTAACGGATGTAACACACGATACAACAACACCAATGATTAACAAAAATATCCAGGGAGATTTATCTGCAGGAAAAGGTCCTGTAGTTTCTTATGCACCTGCGGTACAAACGAATTTGAATAAGTTGTTAATTAAAACTGCTGAGAAAAATGAGATTCCTTTTCAACGTCAGGCTTCTTCTCGCTCAACAGGCACAGATACAGATGCTTTTGCATATTCGAACGGTGGCGTTCCTTCGGCATTAATTTCTTTACCGTTGCGTTATATGCATACTACCGTAGAAATGGTGCACAAAGAAGATGTTGATAATGTAATTAGTTTAATTTACGAAAGCTTATTAAACATTAAAGACGGACAGGATTTTAGAGAGTTTAAATAGATTTAAACATCGGTAATATTTTAGGCTTGAAGTTAATTCTTCAGGCCTTTTTTATTACTTTAGTTATTTAACCTTTTAAATATGGCTCAGAACAAAACCACTGAAAACGAGAATGATGTAGTTTCATTTCTAAATACTGTTGAGGATGAACAGAAACGAAAAGATAGTTTTGAATTAATTAAAATATTTGAAGAAGCTTCTTCTTTTAAAGCAAAAATGTGGGGTACTGCAATTATTGGATTTGGCAGCTACCATTATAAATATGCAAGTGGCAGAGAAGGCGATGCTCCATTAGCTGGTTTTTCGCCAAGAAAAGATTCTATTTCTCTTTATCTCACATCGGAGTTAAATGAAAAAGAAAAACTTTTGGCTGAATTTGGTAAACATAAAACAGCGAAGGCCTGCATTTACATTAAAAAACTGAGTGATATAGATGTTAAAATTCTGCAGAAACTGATTGTTAATTCGATAGCGCATATTAAAAGTTTATACGATTAGGTTTTTAGCAGCCGAATAGCAATCTATTGCAAAATTAACCTGATTGAACGGTTAGCCCGCAGCCCACTTTTTGTGGGCGAGGACTATTAGTGAAAGCAGGGCTGATAAACCCAAAGAACCACAGGTTTTGCTTTTCAGATCCTTTTTAAAACATGTAAATAAGCGGTTACGCGAAGCTTTAGCTCGATTTAATTTACAATATTTGATTGTTCTTTAAGATCAAATAACCAAACTGGATTATGTTAAAAAAACTACACCTCTATTTTTTAATAGCTGGCACCTGTGTTTCGTTAAATGCCGCTGCACAAGATGCTGTTAGCTACCAAACGCCACCAAAAGAAATTGCCGATTTATTGCTTGCCAAACCAACTCCTGGCGTAAGTATTGATGATAAAGCGGAATGGATTTTGTTCAGCGAAAGAAATTCTTATCCATCGGTAGAAGAATTAGCAATGCCCGAATACCGCATTGCAGGCTTACGTTTAAACCCAAATAATTATTCTCCAAGCCGTATTACTTACATTAATAATTTTAGCTTAAAAAACATTAAAACGGATAAGACATTTCCTGTTACAGGCTTACCGACTCCATTATATGCAAGTAATATTAGCTGGAACCCGGCACAAAATAAAATTGCATTTACCCATACCACACAAAAAGGTGTTGACCTTTACATAATTGATTTGGCAACCAAAAAAGCAACTAAAACCAATAAAGCTTTTTTAAATGTTGTTTTAGGTAGCGGATTAACCTGGTTAAATGATAATACCATTATGTATAGAGCGGTTACAAAACCTGCAAGTGCTGCGCCAGTAAAACCTTTAATGCCAAAAGGACCAACGGTTCAGCAGAATTTGGGTAAGGCGGCTCCAAGTCCAACTTATCAGGATTTAATAAAATCGCCTTTTGATGAGCAGCTTTTCGAATTCTTTGCAACTTCGCAACTGGTAAAAAATACTGCAGGTGTTGAAACACCAATTGGTAAACCTGCAATTTATTCTTCGGTAAGTTTATCGCCAGATAAAAGCTATATGCTTATTGAAACCATCCGCAAACCATTCTCTTACTTGGTTACGGCACGCGGATTTCCATCTACAGTTACCATTACCGATTTAGCTGGAAAAGCAGTTAAAGTGTTAGCAGAATTGCCATCGGCAGAAGGTACACCTTCGGGGTATGATAATACACAAAATGTGGTTCGTGGTTTTGACTGGCGTGATGACCAACCTGCAACTATTGTGTGGTCTAAACCTTTAGATAGTGGTTTAATTAAGAAAAACGTACCATTCCATGATGCTGTTTACGCATTAAGTGCTCCGTTTACTGGTACAGAAAAAGAGCTATTCAAAACTAAAACCCGTTATCGCGGCATACAATGGGGCGATGCTAATTTGGCATTGGTAATGGAAGGTTTGCGAAGTAAACAAACCAATACAGTAAATACTTACAACCCAACAACCGGGGCATTGGAAGAACTTTATACCCGTAATCAAACCGATGCCTATGGTAACCCAGGAACACCAGTTACTACAAAAAACAAATATGGTCGTTCGGTTATTCGTACCGTAGATAACGGCACTAAACTTTTAATGAATAATACCGTTGGATCATCAGATAAAGGAGATTTACCTTTCCTTGCAAAGTTTGATTTAGCAACTAAGAAAAATGATATTATTTGGCGCAGTGCCGAAGGTACATTTGAATATGTTAGTGATGTAATTGATGCTGATAAACTGGTTTTACTTACCCGAAAAGAGAGCCAGAAATTAGTGCCTAATTATTACATTAAAAATTTAGTACTTCGCATTGCTGACAGACCTGTAACAGCTTTCGCAAATCCTTATCCATCGTTAGATGGCATAACAAAAGAAAAAATTTCTTATAAACGTGCTGATGGTGTTGATTTAACAGGAGACCTGTACTTACCAAAAGGATACAATAAAGAGAAAGATGGTGCTTTGCCTGCAATTATATGGGCATATCCACGCGAATTTAACTCTGCTGCAGATGCCGCACAGATTCGTGGATCGAAAGACAAGTTTACAGCAATTGCATGGGGTTCGCCAATTTATTGGGTAACTCGTGGTTACGCTGTTTTAGATAATGCAGAAATGCCTATTGTTGCTAAAGACGGTAAAAAACCAAACGATACTTTTGTGGATCAGTTAAGTTTAAATGCAGAAGCAGCTATTAATAAATTATCAGATTTAGGTGTTGGAGATCGAAAACGTATGGCTGTTGGTGGCCACAGCTACGGTGCATTTATGACGGCAAACCTTTTAGCGCACACTAATTTATTTGCAGCAGGTATTGCTCGTAGTGGCGCCTACAATCGTACGCTTACTCCTTTTGGTTTCCAAAATGAAGACCGTACGTATTGGGAAGTTCCTCAATTATATTATGAAATGAGCCCTTTCAGTTATGCTGATAAAATTAAAACACCATTACTATTAATACACGGCGATTCTGATGACAATACCGGTACTTATCCAATTAATAGTGAGCGTTTATTTGCAGCCATTAAAGGTTTAGGTGGTACTGTTAGATTTGTATTTATGCCATTTGAAGCGCACGGTTATCGTGGTAAAGAAAACATATTACATGTACTTTGGGAGCAAGACCAATGGTTAGAGAAATATGTAAAAAACAAGAAATAAGATTCCCTTTTCTGTCTATAAAAAGCCCCGATCGGGGCTTTTTTTTTAAGATTAAGATTATAAAACCTAGGTTTAAAACTTAGCATTGTTTGGTTATAATGTCTAATTTTGCATTTCAATCAAAACCCGAACGTTTAAAACAGTTTTTGTTTATTTATTATGGATTACATCGATTACTACAAAGTTCTTGAAATTAAGAAAGATGCCTCGGCAGATGAGATTAAAAAAGCATACCGAAAGCTTGCCCGAAAATATCATCCCGATTTAAATCCAAATAATGAAGAAGCCAATAAAAAATTTCAGCAGATAAATGAAGCTAATGAAGTTTTAAGTGATACTGAAAAACGCAAAAAATATGATCAATACGGTCAGAATTGGCAAAATGCAGATCAGTTTAACTCACAACGCCAAAGATCGCAAGGTGGTGGTTTCGGCGGAGGATTTTCTGGAGGTGGTTTTGGTGGCAGTGATTTTTCTGATTTCTTTTCATCGATGTTCGGTGGCGGCGGAAGCAGAAGTAGCAGCCGTTCGCCATTTAAAGGCCAGGATTTTACTACAGAATTGAATTTAAATTTATTAGACGCTTACACTACACACAAACAAACGCTTAGTGTAAACGGAAAGCAAGTTCGCATAAACATTCCTGCAGGTGTAGAAAATGGACAAAAAATAAAACTTCCAGGTTATGGTGCTCCAGGACCAAACAATGGCCCTGCAGGCGATTTATTTATTACTTTTAATATTGCCGAACATCCTAAATTTAAAAGAAAAGGTAATGATATTTACCTGCAAGAAAATGTTGATTTATACAAAGCCATTTTAGGTGGTGAGAAAATTGTAGAAACATTAAATGGCAAGGTAAAACTTAATATTCCAGCCGGAACACAACCCGATACAACGTTAAGGTTAAAAGGGAAAGGCTTCCCTGTTTACAAAAAGGAAAGTCATTTTGGAGATTTATACATTAAGTGGCATATAAAATTGCCCACAAATCTTAATGCTGAGCAAAAAGAACTGTTCGAAAAGCTTTCTAAACTCTAATCAATTTTGAAAGTTCTATTAACAGAACTTATCTGAATCCATTATTACAAAGAATTACATTGTTTTAAAATGATAGCCTTTTAAGGCCATAATAATAAAATCCTTTTTTTAATATTAGTTTATTAAATTGGGGCTTTAAAATTAAAATAATGAGTGATTCTTCTTTAAAATTTATTGAAAAAATAAAAGCTTCTTACGCCCCTACAGGCTCATATATTTACCTCGGAGCTGGTATTTTAGATGGACAGGTTTATGGCGATGCCGAAGTAAATTTATCATTAAAGATGATGAACAGGCATGGCTTAATTGCTGGTGCCACTGGTACAGGAAAAACCCGGACACTTCAATTGCTAGCGGAGCAACTTTCTGATGCAGGTGTCCCTGTTTTCATGCTCGATGTTAAAGGCGATTTATCAGGCTTAAATCAACCAGGGAGCATTAACCCTAAAATTGAAGAGCGTGCAGCTCAGTTAAAAAAACCATTCACACCTTCAGGCTTTCCTGTAGAAATTTATTCGCTTTCAGGAAAATTAGGTGCACAAATGCGTGCAACCGTTTTAGAATTTGGTCCAACACTTTTATCTAAAGTGTTAGATTTAAATGATACACAATCTGGTGTTATGGCTGTTATTTTCAAATATGCTGATGATAACAAAATGCCGATTATCGACCTTAATGATTTAAAAAAGTTAGTTTCTTATTTATCAGAAGGTGCGGGAGCGGCAGAAATAAAAGAAAGTTATGGTACCATTTCTACTGCAACATCAGGTACAATTTTAAGAAAAATTGTTGCCATCGAACAACAAGGCTTATCGGGTATGTTTGGCGAAAAATCTTTTGATTCAGAGGATTTATTCGAACGTGTAGATGGTAAAGGCGTTATCAGTCTTTTAAATATTGCTGATGTTCAAAATCAACCCGTTTTATACTCTACTTTTTTACTGAGTTTGCTTGCAGAGCTTTTTAATACATTACCCGAAGTTGGCGATTTAGACAAACCGAAATTGGTTTTCTTTTTTGATGAAGCCCATTTACTTTTCAACAATTCTTCAAAAACATTTTTAGAGCAAATTGAAACCATCATCCGATTAATCCGATCGAAAGGTGTGGGCGTTTTCTTTTGTACGCAATCTCCAACCGATGTACCTGAAAGTGTATTGGGTCAATTAGGAAACCGTGTGCAGCATGCTTTAAGAGCTTTTACGCCAAACGATGTAGATGCGCTTAAAAAAACAGTAAATACATACCCTAAATCAGCTTTTTATCAAATTGATCAGGTTTTAACTTCTTTAGGTACGGGACAGGCATTGGTTACTGTGTTAAACGAAAAAGGAATTCCAACGGAAGTTTCGGCCACCATGCTTACTCCGCCCAGGGCTGTGATGGGGCCATTAACCTCTGCCGATTTCGATAAAGTAGTAACAGGTAGTGCGATGTATACAAAATACAAAGACCCAATCGACCCTGAAAGTGCTTATGATATTTTAACAAAAAGAATAAATGAGCGTGTTGCAGCTGAAGCGGGACAAAAACAAGAAGCTGCCGAACAAAAGCAAGCTGAAATAGATAGTAAACCTAAACCAGGCGAAAAAAGTTTAGTTGAGCGGGTTATGGGTGCTACAATAACCCGTCAGATTGGAAAAGAAATAGTTCGTGGACTTTTTGGAATGTTAACAGGAAAAAAAACACGCAGTAAAAGTGGCGGCGGTTTATTTGGGTTTTAAATAGAAATTATGAAAAACTTTCTGTTCTTATTATTTTTCTTTTCTGTTGCAGCAAATGCACAATCAGAAATTCAACCTTTTGGCGACGCTAAAAGGACTCCTTTGACCGTAATAAAATATACGGATGTAGAAGGAAACCCATATTTATATAATTTTTGGGTTAAAGGAAAAGTAACCTTAAAGAATGGAAAGATTTATTCAAATGATTCGCTAAAGTATGATCTAATTGATGATAAATTAATCTTCAAAAATGATGACGGAACTTTAATGCATTTTGCAGGGCCTGTTGGAGCATTCGATTTGTTAAGTAAAGATTTAAAGGTTTTACATTTCAGAAATGGTTTACCAGCATCAAATGGATTGAATTCAGAATCGTATTTTCAAATCATCTATGATGGAAAGATTCCTCTTTTTAAACGCACAGGAAAATTCGTTACCGAAAGCAAACAATATAATTCGGCCAGTACAATTAAGTCGTTTAATACAACCTACAACTATTACTTATTACAAAATGAGGCTTTGGTAAAAGTTTCTTTAAATAGGAAAACAATTATTACTTTATTCGGTATTAAAGAAGACCAGCTTAATGATTATTTGAAGCTGGAAAAAATTGACTTTAAAAAAGATGAAGATTTAAATAAATTATTCACATATTTTAATAAATAACTAAAATTAAACGCCACTCTAATCAGAAATTTGATTAGGGATTACTATTTTCGCAATATGAAACCTACCTTATTAATCCTGGCTGCTGGTATGGCAAGCCGTTATGGAAGTATGAAACAAATTGATGGATTCGGACCTAATGGTGAAACCATCATAGATTATTCAATTTACGATGCAATTAACGCTGGATTTGGCAAAGTTGTATTTATTATCAAAGAAGAGTTTGTAGAAAACTTTAAATCAATCTTCGAACCTAAATTAAACGGAAAAATTGAAACGGATTACGTTTTTCAAAATTTCGATTTAAAACAATTTGGTATAGAAGAAGAGATATACAGAGAAAAACCTTGGGGAACCGCCCATGCAATTTTATCTGGCAGAAAAGTAGTTAAAGAACCGTTTTGCGTAATTAATGCTGATGACTATTATGGTTATGATGCATTTAAAAAAATGGTTGATTTCTTAAATGAAGAGGCTACTGATAGCAATTTCTCTATTATAGGTTATGAAATTGGCAAAACGCTTTCAGAATTTGGAGCTGTTTCTCGTGGGGTTTGTAAAGTAGATGCTTCTGGTAACTTAGAAGAAATTATCGAGCGTACAAAGGTTTATCCTAAGGATGGAAAAATCTTTTACGAAGAAGATGGTGAAGAATTTCCATTAGCATTTGAAACACCAGTTTCGATGAATTTCTGGGGCTTCACTCCTGCTGTTTTCAACATTACCGAAAAGCTATTTGTAGAATTTGCAATGGCTAATAAAGATAAACCTAAAGCAGAATTCTTTATCCCGTTAATTGGCGAAAACTTAGTTAAAAGTGGTGAAGCAACTTTTAAAGTTGTTCCTACATCAAACAAATGGTTTGGGGTTACTTACAAAGAAGACAAGCCTTATGTTCAGGATAGTATTGACCAATTGGTTAAGAACGGAACATACCCAGAAAAACTATGGAAATAAATTTAGATCCAGAAGTTTTAAAAGCATACGGGTACACTAAAGAAAATATAAAAATTAATCAAATAGGTACGGGCTTAATTAACCGTACTTATTTGCTTTCGCCCCTATCGGAAGATAAAAAATATATTCTTCAAAACATTAATACTTCTGTTTTTAAAAACCCACAGGCAATTGCAAACAACCTCAAAGCAATCGCCGATTATATTGCTTCTACCTATCCCGATTATCTTTTTATTAAACCTGTTTCTACCGTTGACGGGGATGAACTGGCTTATGTAAATAATGAATATTGGAGAATGTTGCCTTTTGTTGCCAATACCACTTCTTTAGATGTGCTGGGTAACGAAAAGCAAGCTTACGAAGCGGCTAAACAATTTGGTAAGCTTAGTCGGCTTTTAAATAAGTTTGATGCTTCAAAATTAGAACCATCAATTCCAGGCTTTCATAACTTGGCTTTACGTTTCGAGCAGTTTACGCTGGCTTTAAGCACGGCACCGAAAGAACTTAAAGGATTGTCGAAGCCTCAAATAGACGATGCATTAGAGCGCAAATATATCCTTGATTTTTTCAAATCCTATTCGCATAGAGTCGATTTTCCTGACCGTGTGATGCACCATGATACCAAAATCAGCAACGTTTTATTAGATAATGAAACTTTTGAAGGTGTTTGCGTGATCGATTTAGATACGATAATGCCTGGTAAATTTATTTCTGATTTAGGCGATATGATGCGTACTTATCTATGTGCTTTTTCTGAAAATGAAACCGATTTGGATAAGGTTAAAATCCGATTATCCTTTTTTGAGGCAACAGTTAAAGGTTATCTTTCTGAAATGAAAAGTATTTTAACAGAAACTGAAAAAGAGCTGGTATTATTTTCTGGAAAGTATATGATTTATATGCAAGCTTTGCGTTTCTTAACTGATTTTTTAAACGGAAACATTTACTACCCTATAAACTATCAAACACAAAATTTAGATAGGGCAAAAAATCAATTTAAATTACTGAGCGAGTTATCTGCAAATGAGAAAGAATTGCAGGGAATTATAGATGAATGTTTATAATGTTTTCCGTTGGCTGAAGCCAACGGCAATGAATAGCAAAGTGCTTTAATTATAAAGATTATAAGCACTCTGCCGTTTAGAAGCATAGTAGGAATATAAATATTGCAATAGAGTCTTCGCCATCGCTCTGAATGACAAAAACACCGAAAATTACACAACATAAATTAATATTCATTGCCGTCGGTTTCAACCGACGTTTTTTTGCAACTGGTTTTGGGCTTTAGCCAAATTTGATTAATAGTTGTAGAGGCTCCAATCAACAAACCTGACAGTAGCGAAAATGCTTCTTGTTTGCAGTAGCTTTGAATATAGTGTCATGCTGAGGCACGAAACATCTGCAACCTATGAAACAGATGCTTCGTGCCTCAGCATGACAGAAGTTTAAAAAATTATAGCGAATGGCGGGGCCACTGTTTCTGATAGGCACAAAACCTTTCGTTTCAAACAAAGTATTCTAAAAACTATGAGTTTGATCAATAGTAGCATTAAGATTGCTTCGTACCTCGCAATGACGAGCACATAAAATAAAAAAGCGCTCCTGAAATTAATCAGGAACGCTTTTATATTGTTATAAATCTTTCGATCTACAATTGAAGATTTATTTTTCTTCTTTCACTTCTTCGAAATCAACATCAGTAACGTTATCACCGCCACCTTGAGGCTGACCATCAGCTTGTGGTTGCTCACCACCTTGAGGCTGACCGCCATCTTTGTACATTTCTTCAGATGCTACGTTCCATGCCGCTTGCAATTCAGCAGAAGCTGCATCGATATCGGCAAAGTTACGAGATAAATGAGCTGCTTTCAATTTCTCTAAACCAGCTTCGATTGGCGCTTTTTTATCAGCAGATAATTTATCACCAAACTCTTTTAATTGTTTCTCAGTAGAGAAGATTAAAGCATCAGCACCGTTGATTTTATCAGCTTCTTCTTTTTGCTTAGCATCATCTGCTGCATTAGCTTCCGCTTCTTCTTTCATTTTTTTGATCTCAGCATCAGTTAAACCTGAAGATGCTTCGATACGGATTTTTTGCTCTTTACCAGTAGCTTTATCTTTTGCACTTACGTGTAAGATACCGTTAGCATCAATATCAAAAGATACTTCTACTTGAGGCACACCACGAGGTGCTGGTGGAATACCATCTAAAATGAAACGACCAATTGTACGGTTTTGACCAGCCATTGGGCGCTCACCTTGTAAAATGTGAATTTCTACTGAAGGCTGGTTATCAGCTGCAGTTGAGAAAGTCTCTGATTTTTTAGTTGGGATAGTTGTGTTCGACTCGATTAATTTGGTCATTACACCACCCATAGTTTCGATACCTAATGATAAAGGCGTAACGTCTAATAACAATACATCTTTTACATCACCAGTTAACACACCACCTTGAATAGCAGCACCAATTGCTACAACCTCATCAGGGTTAACACCTTTACTTGGCTCTTTACCGAAGAAAGCTTTAACAGCATCCTGAATTGCAGGAATACGAGTTGAACCACCAACTAAGATAATTTCATCGATATCGCTTGTGCTTAAACCAGCATTTTTCAAAGCAGATTTACAAGGCTCAATAGTACGTTTGATTAAGCTATCAGCTAATTGCTCAAATTTAGCACGAGATAATGTACGTACTAAGTGTTTAGGGCCGCTCGCATCAGCAGTAATATATGGCAAGTTAATTTCAGTAGAAGTGGTGCTTGATAACTCAATTTTAGCTTTCTCAGCAGCTTCTTTTAAACGTTGTAATGCCATCGGATCTTTTGCAAGGTCCATGCTGTTTTCTGATTTAAACTCGTCAGTTAACCAATCAATAATGATGTGGTCAAAGTCATCACCACCTAAGTGCGTATCACCATCAGTAGATTTTACTTCGAAAACGCCATCACCTAATTCTAAAACAGAAACGTCATGTGTACCACCACCACAGTCAAAAACAACAATTTTCATGTCTTTGTGTGCTTTATCTAAACCATAAGCTAAAGCAGCTGCAGTTGGCTCGTTAATGATACGTTTTACAGTTAAACCTGCAATTTCGCCTGCTTCTTTCGTAGCCTGACGTTGTGCATCATTAAAGTAAGCTGGTACAGTAATAACCGCTTCAGTAACTTCCTGACCTAAGAAATCTTCAGCAGTTTTTTTCATTTTTTGTAGAATCATTGCAGAAATCTCTTGTGGAGTATATTTTCTGTCGTCGATTTCTACACGAGGTGTATTGTTATCACCTTTTACAACTTTATAAGGCACACGTCCAGCTTCTTTCGAACTTTCGTCGTAGCTGTTACCCATAAAGCGTTTAATCGAATATATCGTTTTTGTTGGGTTGGTTATAGCCTGACGTTTAGCAGGCTCGCCAACTTTACGCTCACCGTTTTCTGCAAAAGCAACAATA
>Ga0247813_10000531_pt1 | contig 34810 bp, 35 predicted proteins | sample UWRJL169409C1_FD_180719 | JGI IMG/M metagenome (GOLD analysis project Ga0247813, IMG submission 180719) | Plant litter microbial communities from Arlington Agricultural Research Station in Wisconsin, United States - UWRJ-L169-409C-1 | ecosystem: Environmental > Terrestrial > Plant litter >... | reverse complement strand
CAGGCCGCCGCCACCGACAGCCTGCAGGACCGCCGCGCCGAGCGCCGCAGGGATCTCGGTCGAGGTGCTGCGGACGGCGTTGATCATCTCCCCCAGCACCACGGAGCCCGCGACGACCGGGAGGAGCGTGCGCAGGTCGGGCAGCGGGAGGGTGAGGGTCACGAGGAAGACCGCGAGGATGGTCGCGATCCCGGTGAGGCCGTAGACCGCCCCGGGCCCGGCGACGGCGAGCAGCACCGGGATCGCCGCCACGGTGAGGAGCGCAGTGCGGGGCGCCGACCGGGCTCGGGAGAGCACGAGTGCTTGGGCGGTGACTGTGACGAGGACGAGCCACCACCCGATGCTGCCCGGCAGCACGAGGACCACCCCGTCGTCGCCGGTGTCGAGCAGCGGGAGGGCCACGAGGGCGAGGGCTGCGAAGAGCCAGCCACAGCCCGCGACCCACGCGTCGACGGTGCGCGGGCTACGAGGTCGGTCGGTCACACGACGGAGTCTAGGCCGGTCACGCTGTCCGCCGGGGATAGTGGGGCGCTAGCTGGCGAGGACACGCCCGCACTGCTCGATGAAGTCTTCCAAGGTCTCGACCTGGTCTGGGGTCATCGACGCCCGGCGTTCGTCGATCTCCGTGCGGGTCAGCTCGGAAACGATGACCGCCCCGGTCCGGCAGACGCCGACCTTCCGGTTCTTGTCCCCAGCGTCGAAGGCCGCCATGAGGTCGTCGATGCCGCTGCCGTACATGTCATCAGCCGTGACGTCCTTGAGGTCGTCGGGGACGAGCATGTCTTCGAGGTCGTCCGGGACGTCCGAGGCGCTGTCGTCGGGGGTGTCGGAGGCGGGCGGCTCCACGACGTCAGGGACAGCGGTCGGCTCGCTCGACGTCTCTGCCGGGGTGGGCTCAGGTGTGGCTGAGGGGGTTGCTGTGGCCGTCGGTGTCGAGGTGGTCATGGCGACAGGGGCCGCGTCCTTGGGCTCCGAGGAGGAACAGCCCGAGACGGTGAGGACGAGGGCGAGCAGGGATGCTGCGGCGGTCTGGCGCTTCACTGAGGGCTCACTCTCTGGAGATGGTGGGACGACGAGGAACGAGGCGTCCCGTCACGCTACCGCGTCGCGTAGAACACCACAGCCGCACTCGCCGCCACGTTGAGTGAGTCCACTCCCCCGGCCATCGGGATCTTCACTACCGAGTCCACAGCCTCCAACGTCTCCTGCGCCAGACCGTGGCCCTCGGTCCCGAAGATGAACGCCGTCTTCTCGTTCTTCTGCTCGACGAACTCGTCGAGGGTGATCGAGTCGTCCGACAGTGCCAACGCCGTGACCCTGAACCCAGCAGCCTGCAGCTCACCGATCCCCGAGGGCCACGGGATCCGCGTCCACGGCACCTGGAACACCGTCCCCATGCTCACCCGCACGCTTCGGCGGTACAGCGGATCAGAGCAGCGCGGGGTCACCAGCACGGCGTCGACGCCGAGCGCAGCAGCACTTCGGAACGCAGCACCGAGGTTCGTGTGGTCGACGACGTCCTCGAAGATCGCCACACGCCGGGCCCCAGCACCGCCCCGCGCACCAGCCAGCAGCTCGGCCACAGTCGGCTCAACAGGCCTGTGCATCGCCGCGAGCGCCCCGCGGTGCAGGTGGAACCCGGTGATGTCCTCCAGCAGCTTCGGCTCCCCGACGAACACCGGGACGTCAGGCCACTCCGCGACGACGTCGGCCATCGACTCGACCCACTTCTCCGCCATGAAGAACGACCGCGGTCGCAGTCCGGCGGCCAGCGCGCGGCGGATCACGTTGGAGCTCTCCGCGATGAAGAGCCCTTTCTCCGGCTCGTGCTTGGAGCGCAGCACGATGTCCGTGAGGTTCGTGTAGTCGTCGAGGCGCGGGTCGGTCGAGTCGGTGATGGGGATGAGAGGCACACGACCATTCTCCCCGACGAGCGAGAGCGGTCGACCACCCCGCGACTGCTACGGGCGGCACCCCCGATCGAAGTCAGGAGCACCGCCCGCCACCGCCCAGCCCGTCGTCAGACGACGCGCCAGCGCCCCTCAGTCCTCCGCCACAGCGAACTGGCTCTGGTACAGCCGCGCGTACGCCCCGCCAGCCTCCAGTAGCCCGTCGTGCGTCCCCTGCTCCACGATGTCCCCGTCTTCCATCACGAGGATCACGTCGGCATCGCGGATGGTCGACAGCCTGTGCGCGATGACAAAGCTCGTCCTCCCCTGGCGCAGCGCGTTCATGGCCTTCTGCACGAGCACCTCGGTGCGGGTGTCGACCGAGCTCGTGGCCTCGTCGAGGATGAGGATCGGCGGGTCGGCCAGGAACGCCCGTGCGATGGTGAGCAGCTGCTTCTCACCCGCGCTGACGCTCCCGCCCTCGTCGTCGAGCACGGTCTCGTACCCGTCGGGCAGCGACCTGACGAAGGAGTCGACGTGCGTGGCGACAGCCGCCTCCAGCAGGCGCTCTTCCGAGACCTTGCCCGTCGCCCCGTACCGGATGTTGTCGGCGATGGTGCCCTTGAACAGCCACGTGTCCTGGAGCACCATGCCGATGCTGGACCGCAGCTCGTCGCGGGTCATGGTCGACGTGTCGACGCCGTCGAGGGTGATCCGCCCGCCGTCGACCTCGTAGAACCGCATGATGAGGTTGACCAGGGTCGTCTTGCCGGCACCTGTCGGTCCCACGATCGCGACGGTCTGGCCGGGCTCGGCGACGATCGACAGGTCGGTGATGAGCGGCACGTCGGGCGAATAGCTGAACTTCACGTGCTCGAAGGCGACACGGCCCTCGACCTTGTCGACGTGCGCGGGCTGCGCAGGGTCCGGGGTCTGCTCGTCGGCGTCGAGGAGGTCGAAGACCCGCTCGACGGACGCGACACCGGACTGCAGCAGGTTCATCATCGACGCGACCTGAGTGATCGGCTGCGTGAACTGGCGCGAGTACTGGATGAAGGCCTGCACATCACCGAGGGTCATGGTCCCCGAGGCGACCCTGAGCCCGCCGACCACGGCGACGATCACGTAGTTGAGGTTGGCGATGAACCCCATCGCGGGCTGGATGATCCCGGAGATGAACTGCGCCTTGAAGCTCGACTCGTAGAGGCCCGCGTTCTCCTCCTCGAAGGTCTCGATCGCCGCCTGCTGGTGGCCGAAGACCTTGACGAGCGCGTGCCCGGAGTACATCTCCTCGATGTGCGCGTTGATGGTGCCTGTCGCGGCCCACTGCTTGATGAACTGCGGCTGGGACCGCTTGGCGATCATCGCGGTCACCAGCACAGACAGCGGCACGGTGACGAGCGCGACGACGGCCAGCAACGGCGAGATCCAGAACATCATGGCCAGCACACCGATGATGGTCAGCACCGACGTGACGAGCTGGGACAGCGTCTGCTGGAGCGTCTGGGCGACGTTGTCGATGTCGTTCGTGACGCGCGAGAGCACCTCACCACGCTGCTGCTTGTCGAAGTACCCGAGCGGCAGCCGGTTGATCTTGGCTTCGACCTCGGCGCGCAGGCGCAGCACGGTGTTCTGGACGACGACCGCGGTGGTCCGGCCCTGCAGCCACCCGAAGAGGAACGCCCCGACGTACACGGCGATGACACCGATCAGCACGTTGCGCAGCGCCGTGGTGTCGAGGCCCTGCCCGGGGGTCACGGTCATGCCCGAGACGAGATCGGCGAAGGTGTCGTTCCCCTCCGCGCGCAGCCCGGCCACGACCTCGGCCTGGGTGGCACCCGCAGGCAGCTGACGCCCGATGACCCCTTCGAAGATGAGGTTGGTCGCGTTGCCGAGCAGCTTGGGCCCGAGCACGGAGAGCGTCACGGAGACCACGGCGAGCACCGTCACCACGACGACGCGCAGGCGCTCGACGCGCAGGTACCCCGCGAAGCGCTTGAGCGACCCCGTGAAGTTCATGGCCTTCTCGGTCGGCATCCCCATGCCGCCCATCGGACCGCCGGGACGGCCACGACCCGCGCGGGGGGCCTTGGGCGCCGTCGCGGCGGCGTCGGCGACGGGCTCTTCCATGCTCTTGCGGGCCGGGGTCCCCTCGGTGTTCGCGCTCATGCTGCTTCCTCCGCGGAGAGCTGGGAGAAGACGATCTCTTGGTAGGTCTGGCAGCTCTCGAGGAGCTCGTCGTGGGTGCCCTGGCCGACGATGCGCCCGTTGTCGAGCACGATGATCTTCTCGGCGGTGCGGATGGTCGCGACCCGCTGCGCCACGAGCAAGGTCGTCGCCCCTCGCGTCCGTGGGACCAGAGCGCGTCTCAGGGCGGCGTCCGTCGCGTAGTCGAGGGCCGAGAAGGAGTCGTCGAAGAGGTAGATCTTCGGGTCGCGGATCACGGCCCGGGCGATCGCGAGGCGCTGGCGCTGACCTCCCGAGAAGTTCGTGCCGCCCTGGGCGACGGGCGTCTCGAGGCCCTGCGCGAGGTCACGGACGAAGGTCGCCGCCTGGGCGACCTCGAGGGCGTCCCACATCTGCTCCTCGCTTGCGCCGGGCAGGCCGTAGGCGAGGTTCGAGGCGATGTTCCCCGAGAACAGGTACGGCTTCTGCGGCACCATGCCGATGTGCGCCCAGACGTCCTGCCCGGCGGCCTCGCGGACGTCGACACCGTCGATGCGCACGGTCCCGCCGGTCGCGTCGAAGAGCCTCGGCACGAGGTTGATCAACGTCGTCTTGCCCGAGCCCGTCGAGCCGATGATGGCCGTGGTCTGCCCAGGCTCGGCGGTGAAGGTGATGTCGCTCAGCACGGGGTCCTGCGCGCCCGGGTAGCGGAACTCGACGTGGTCGAGCTCGACGCGCCCGGACACCTGGCCGATCGCGACAGGGTGGGCCGGCTCGACGACGCTCGAGTCTGTGTCGAGCACCTCCTTGATGCGCTCGGCCGAGACCGCGGCACGCGGGACCATCATGAAGATCATCGTCGACATCATCACGGCCATGAGGATGTACATGATGTAGCTGAGGTACGCCGTGAGGGCGCCGATCTGCATCTCACCGGAGTCGATGCGCTGCGCACCGAACCACATGACCGAGACGCTCGACAGGTTCATCACGAGCATGACGACGGGGAACATCAGCGCCATGAGCTTTCCGACGCGCAGCGACGTGTCGTAGAGCTCGGTGTTGGCGACCTCGAAGCGCTCTTCCTCGTGACGTTCGCGCACGAAGGCGCGGATCACCCGGATGCCGGTGATCTGCTCGCGCAGGACCGAGTTGATCCGGTCGATGCGCTTCTGCATCTGCCGGAAGTACGGGACCATCCGCGAGATGATGATGCCGACGGTCACGCCGAGCACCGGGACGATCACCACGAGCAGCGACGACAGCCCGACGTCTTCGCGCAGCGCCATGATGATGCCGCCGACGAGCATGATCGGTGCCATGACCATGATGGTCAGGCCGAGCATGACGACCATCTGGACCTGCTGGACGTCGTTGGTGGTCCGGGTGATGAGCGACGGTGCCCCGAAGCGGCCGACGTCCTGCCCCGAGAAGCTCTGGACCGTCGAGAAGAGCGAGGCGCGCACGTCGCGCCCGAAGCCCATCGCCGCGCGGGCGCCGAAGTACACGGCCGTCACCGCGCAGACGATCTGCCCGAGGCTCACCACGAGCATGAGCGCGCCGATGCGGATGATGTAGCTGGTGTCGCCGGTCGTCACGCCCTTGTCGATGATGTCGGCGTTGAGGCTCGGCAGGTAGAGCGAGGCGATGGTCTGCACCAGCTGGAGCACCATCACGAGCACGAGCGCAGACCTGTAGGGCCTCAGGTGGGCCTTGAGCAGCTGGAGGAGCACAGACATCCTCGACTTTCCCGCGGAACGCCCGAGGGCCACGCCCCGGACTGACAGACGGTCAGTGTGCTGACCGTCTGTCAGCCTACGGTGCGCGGCCCTCGGTGTGCCTCGCAGAAGGTCCCGGTCCGCTCAGGGCGGAGGAGTCTGCGAGGCGTCGTGCGCTGCCCGCGCGCGGTCCCTGAGGTGCGCGCGGGCTGGACGCGTCACTGCTGCGGTGCCTGTCCGGGCGCCGTCGGAGGTGTCGGCGGAGCAGGCGCGGTCGCCGGCTTCTCGAGCGAGTCCGGGACGGGCGGCGCGAAGCGCGCTCCCCCACCCTCGGTCCCGAGCGTCCGGGGTGCCTGCTGCGGAGCGCCGTGCGACCCGGCGGGCTGCTGGCCGGCGGTCCGCGACGGGTCCGTCGGGGCACCCGAGTGCGTGCCGGCGCTCGTCGCGTCGGCCGTCGCGGCCTCGGCGAGGCGGCGTGCCTCCGCGAGGGCCTGGGTCGGGTCTTCGAGGGCAGACTGCAGAGGGCTGGCCGTCCTCTCGCGACGGGGACGCGGGCTGTCGCCGTCGTCCCCACCCCGACCGCCACCATTGCCGCCGCCGTTGCCGGAGTCCCCGTTGTCGCCGCCGAAGCCCTTGCTGATCGAGCCGAGAGCTGCCGTGAACTCTGTCGGGACGATCCACATCTTCGACGAGGTGCCGTTGGCGATCTGCGGGAGCATCTGCAGGTACTGGTAGGCCAGCAGCTCGGGCGACGCGTCACCCTCGTGGATGGCGTCGAAGACCTGGAGGATGGCTCGTGCTTCACCCTCGGCCGTGAGGATAGCCGCCTGGGCGCCACCCTCGGCGCGCAGGATCGCGGCCTGCTTCTCACCCTCGGCCGTGAGGATCTGCGACTGCTTGAAGCCCTCGGCCGTGAGGATCGCGGCACGACGGTCACGCTCGGCACGCATCTGCTGCTCCATCGAGCCCTGGATGGACTGCGGCGGGTCGATCGACTTGAGCTCGACACGGTTGACGCGGATGCCCCAGCGCCCTGTCGCCTCGTCGAGCACCCCGCGCAGCTGACCGTTGATCTGGTCACGGCTGGTGAGGGTCTGCTCGAGGTCCATGGACCCGATGACGTTACGGAGCGTGGTGACGGTGAGCTGCTCGATCGCGGTGATGTAGTTGGCGATCTCGTAGACGGCCGACTTGGGGTCGGTCACCTGGAAGTACAGGACGGTGTCGATGCTCACCACGAGGTTGTCGGAGGTGATCACCGGCTGCGGCGGGAAGGACACGACCTGCTCGCGCAGGTCGACGCCGGCGCGGACCCTGTCGACGAAGGGGATGAGGAAGTGCAGACCGGCGTCCATCGTCCGGGAGTAGCGACCGAGCCGCTCGACGATGAGCGAGGCGGTCTGGGGGACGACCCGGACGGCACGCGCCAGGGCGATGATGAAGAACAGCGCGATGAGCGCTGCGATGACCAGGCCGATGACCTGGCCGCTGTTGCCATCGTTCATGAGGGTCCTCTCGGGGTGCGGTGGGTGGTCGGTCGATGAGGCGCTGCCGTCGCAGGTGCTGGGCTCTGGGCCCAGACCTCAGAGGACTGGCGGCGCGCCGGGTGAGCTGTAGGGGGCCTCGACGGCGTCGACGACTGCGGTCGCACCGTCGATCTTCACGACGCGGACGTCCGCGCCGACAGGGAAGGTCACGTCGCCGAGGGACCGGGCGGTCCACACCTCGCCGAGGAGCTTGATGCGGCCGGAGTCGTCGCTGACCTCAGAGACGACAGTCCCCGTGCGGCCCGCGAGCGCCGCGACGCCTGTCTCGACGAGGGGTGTGCGCTGCCGCAGGTACTTGAGCAGCCACGGGCGCAGGGCGAGGAGCAGCAGGGTCGACACGACGCCGAAGACGACGATCTGGCCGACCAGGCCGAGGCCCAGGGCGCTGGCGATCCCGGCGGCGATCGCACCCCCGGCGAACATGATGAGGACAAGATCGAGAGAGACCATCTCGACGACCACGAGGAGCAGCGCTGCTCCGATCCACCAGTACCAGTCCATGGGTGCCTCCGCTCTGAGAAAGCCAAACCCGGCTTTGCCTAAACTTTACCCTATCCGGGGCGGTCTGGCACGTGCTGGGTAGGCCTCGCAGCGGGGAGAAGTCCCCTGCTCAGTCGGCGTGGCCCCCGGTGCGCACAGCCTCGACCTGGGCTGCGCGGGCGGCCCAACGGTCACCCGAGCGCGTCACCTCGAGCGGCAGACCGAAGGCCTCGCTCAGGTGCTCGTCGGTGAGGACCTCGTCGATCGGCCCGGCGATGTGCACGCCGCCGTCACGCATGAGCATGACGTGGGTGAAGCCCGGCGGGATCTCTTCGACGTGGTGCGTGACGAGCACGAGGACGGGTGACTGCGGGTACGCGGCGAGCTCCGACAGCGCTCCGACGAGCTCTTCGCGGCCACCGAGGTCGAGGCCGGCGGCCGGCTCGTCGAGGAGCAGCAGCTCGGGGTCGGTCATGAGCGCGCGGGCGATCTGCACACGCTTGCGCTCGCCCTCGCTCAGCGTGCCGAAGCGACGGTCTGCCAGGTGGTCGACGCCGAACACGGCAAGCAGGTCGCCCGCCCGCGCCACGTCGAGGTCTTCGTAAGACTCGCGCCAGCGGCCGGTCACGGCGTAGGCAGCGGTGAGGACGACGTCGGAGACGGTCTCGGAGGCGGGGATGCGGTCGGCGAGCGCTGCGCTGGCCAGGCCGATGCGCGGGCGGAGCTCGAAGACGTCGACCTTGCCGAGCTGGGTGTCGAGGATCTTGGCGACACCCTTCGTCGGGTGCATGCGCGCAGAGGCGATCTGCAGGAGGGTCGTCTTCCCGGCTCCGTTGCGGCCGAGGATCACCCACCGTTCGCCTTCGGCGATCTGCCACGACACGTCGTCGAGGATGTTCTTCTCACCGCGGCGGACAGAGACGTTCTCGAGGTCAAGCACCCAGGTCATGGTCACCGACCCTATCCGCATCCGGTGACGGTCGCCGACCGTGGCACGCCACGATCAGCCGGGAGCGGCGTAGTTTGGTCGTCGTGACTTCGCTCTCTCCGCGCTCGTCGGCGCGTCCAGACCCGGGGGCGATCGTGCCCCGATCCGCTTCGCTCGCCCTGTGGCTGTGGGCCGTCTCGTCGACCGAAGAGGCCGCCGCGGCGGCCCGCACCGTCGTCGACGACGACGAGCCGCACCAGCTGGCCGGCGACGTGCCTGCAGGCCTCGACACCCCGACCGTGGGCAGCCTGTTCTCGGCGTGGGCCGGACGGGTGCGCTCGGTGGCCGCGGTGTTCCCCGGGCCCGGCGACGCGATGGGCGTTCCGGCCCCGGTGAGCGCGCGGGCCATCGACGCCGAGGAGTGCGTCCTGGTGACCGTCGTGGCGGACGCCCCGCCCGCGCCGCTGGTTCCTGCTGGGCCAGACGCCCCTGAGATCCTCGAGCACTGGGCCTTCGCCCCCGAGGTCGAGAGGTTCGGGTCGGACCTCGAGCCCGGTCACCTCGTGACGTGGCACGGTGTGCGGGTCGACCCCTGGGAGCTGCGGACCGTCGGTGCCGTGGGGACGCTCGACGACGCACAGCGCCAGCTCCGCCTGGGCCTGCGGGAGGCGACCGAGGCGCTCATGGAGCTCGACGTGTCGAAATGGCGCGAAGACGCTGCGGGCATCATCGCGTCGTTGCGGGAGCCCGTCGACCTGCGGTCGGTCCTGCCGCGCGGGGTCGACGCGCGCCGTGCCGAGGTGTTCCAGTCGGCGGCCCGCCTGCGGGCCATCGTCGACCTCGCGACGATGGACGACGGCGGGGCCGTCAACCTGTGGCAGGCCGACCAGCGGTCGACAGCCCTGCGCGAGGTCGACCGCGCCGCCCGCCGCGCCATGTCGGCGGCGACGCTCCACGTCCCCGCCGACGACTGACTCTGCTCGCGCCTAGCGCGCCGCCCACTGCTCGAGGACGGTCTCGTAGACCGCGAGGGTGCGGTCGGCGATCGCGTCCCACGCGAAGTGGTCTTCGACGCGGCGGCGGGCGGCCACGCCCATCGCGGTGGCACGCTCGGGGTCGGTCACCACGTCAGTGAGCGCGCGGGCGAGGTCGCTGACGAAGGTCTCCGGGTCGGTCGGGGTCCCGGTGCCGTCCTGCACCTGGTCGATCGGCACGAGCAGCCCGGTGACGCCGTCGTCGACGACCTCGGGGATGCCGCCCGTCGCGCTGCCGACGACCGGGAGCCCGACGGCCATCGCCTCGAGGTTCACGATGCCCAGCGGCTCGTAGACCGACGGGCAGACGAAGACCGTCGATGCCGCGAGCACCGCGACGAGGTCGGGGCGAGAGAGCATCTCCTCGATCCAGACAACCCCGCTGCGGCGCGTCGAGAGCTCGGCGACGGCCGAGGACACCTCTTCGGCGATCTCGGGCGTGTCGGGCGCACCGGCGCAGAGGATCAGCTGGACGTCCTCCGGGAGACGCGCGGCAGCCTGCAGCAGGTACGGCAGGCCCTTCTGGCGGGTGATGCGGCCGACGAACACCACGGCGGGCCTGTCGGGGTCGATGCCGAGCGCACGGACGACAGAGTCGGCACGGACCGCCTCGTCACCCGTGGGTCGGACCCATCCGTCGAGGTCGATGCCGTTGTGGACCACGTGCACCTTGGCGGGGTCGACGTCCGGGTAGGAGCGCAAGATGTCCTCGCGCATGCCGGCGCTTACCGCGATGATGCCTGCGGCGCCCTCGTAGGCGGTCTTCTCGGCCCAGCCGGAGAGCGCGTAGCCCCCGCCGAGCTGCTCGGCCTTCCATGGGCGCAACGGCTCGAGGGAGTGCGCGGAGAGCACGTGCGGCACCCCGTGCAGCAGACCCGCGAGGTGCCCGGCGAGGTTCGCGTACCAGGTGTGGGAGTGCACGAGGTCGGCTCCGGCGACGTCGCCAGCCATCGCGAGGTCCACGCCGAAGGTCGCCAGCGCAGGGTTGACGTCGTCGAGACCGCCGGGGACGCCGTAGCCGGTCACTCCTTCCGGGGTGTCGGGGGCGGTCCGGGGGCCGTCGAAGCAGCGGACGCGCACGTCGACGCGGCTGCGCAGCACGGCCGACAGCTCGGCGACGTGAACACCAGCCCCGCCATAGACGAACGGAGGGTACTCACGGGTCAACAGGTCGATTCTCACGGTCGACACGGTAGCGCTTCTGGGTGCATCTGGGGGCGCGCGGCTCTAAGGTCATGGCATGGCAGCCCCTAAAGTTCTCGCGATCGTCCTGGCCGGCGGCGAAGGCAACCGACTCAAGCCGCTGACGGCGCACCGCGCCAAGCCAGCTGTCCCCTTCGGCGGGATCTACAGGCTGGTCGACTTCGCGCTCTCGAACCTCGTCAACTCGCACTACCTGCACATCGTCGTGCTCACGCAGTACAAGTCCCACAGCCTGGACCGTCACATCTCCAAGACGTGGCGGATGTCGGCGCTGCTGGGCAACTACGTCGCACCGGTCCCCGCGCAGCAGCGTGTGGGCAAGCACTGGTACCTCGGCTCGGCCGACGCGATCTACCAGTGCCTCAACATCATCGAGGACGAGCGTCCTGACATCGTCGTCGTGGTCGGAGCAGACCACGTGTACCGCATGGACTTCTCCCAGATGGTGGACGCGCACATCGCCTCGGGCGCCGAGCTCACGGTCGCCGGCATCCGCCAGCCGATCGCACTCGCGACCGAGTTCGGCGTGATCGACACCGACCCTGCCTCCCCCGACAAGATCCGCGCCTTCCTCGAGAAGCCGACCGACCCCGTCGGTCTCGCCGACTCCCCCGGCGAGATCCTCGCGTCGATGGGCAACTACGTCGTCAACGCCGACGCCCTCGTCGAGGCCGTCACCAAGGACGCCGACAACCTCGAGTCGCGCCACGACATGGGCGGCGACATCGTCCCGTACTTCGTCGACCGCGGGACCGCCGGCGTCTACGACTTCATCCGCAACGACGTGCCCGGCTCGACCGACCGCGACCGCGACTACTGGCGCGACGTCGGCACCATCGAGTCCTACTACGAGGCCAACAAAGACCTCATCGCCGTCACCCCGGTGTTCAACCTGTACAACCACGAGTGGCCGCTGCACACGGGCTACGTCGGGCTCCCGCCCGCCAAGTTCGTGCACGCTGGTGCAGGCCGCCTCGGCCACGCAGCCGACTCGATCGTCTCCCCAGGTGTGCTCATCTCCGGGGCGACAGTCGTCGGCTCGGTGCTCTCCCCCGGTGTCCACCTGCACTCCTGGGCCGCCGTGTCGGACAGCGTCCTCCTCGACGACGTCCAGGTGCACAGGCACGCGCAGGTCCACCGCGCGATCGTCGACAAGAACGTCATCATCAAGGAGCGCGCCCGAGTCGGCCTCAACGCCGAGGAGGACCGCGCCCGCGGCTTCACCGTCACCGACTCCGGCATCACGGTGGTGCCGAAGGGGTCGATCGTCGAGTAGGCGACTGCCTCCCCGAGAGCACCTCGCCGCGGCTCGCCCCGAGCCCGGCACCACAGAGCCGCGTCCGCTGTGCGGGCGCGGCTCTCGTGCGTCGTGAGAGGGGAAGGTTCATGGCCGATCTCGCGCAACGCGCGATGCCCCGCAAGTTGACCCAAACCATCGACAAACCGACAATAGTCGGATGTGGACCGCAACTCGACCTGGGCTCCGATGACCAACGACGGAGCACCCCTCCCGACGGCCTCCCTCGTGCGCAGGTGCCAGCATCCTGACGAGTACACCGACGACGAGTTCTACGCGGCCTTCCCCGACCACGACAGGACAGAGCTCGGAGACACACTGTGCGGGGTCGCGTGCGTCCACATGATCACGAACTTCGTCCGAGGTGCCGCCCCCGACTACCTCGGTGTGGTCCGGGCTGGCATCGACTCAGGTGCGCTCGGCGAACGCGGCTGGATCCACTCCGGGCTATCCGAGATGCTCACCGCACTGGGCGTGCCTGCACACCCGACGGGGTCCCACAGCCGAGACCAGCTGGTGGACGCCTGCGAGCGAGGCCTCCCGTCGATCGTCTCGTGCAGCATCTCCTTCCCTGAAGACGGGAGCCGCGGCGGTCACCTCGTCGTGCTCCTCGGCGAGAGGCGGTCTGCCTCCGGGGCCCGCACGGTCTTCGCCGACCCGTCGCGCTGGGGTGCGACGCACCGCAGCGTCGAGAGCCAGCGATTCTGGTCCAGCTGGTCCGGGCGGGCTGTCGTCCTCGACGCAGCCTGACGATGGATCCGTCCGCTGGCCGGGCGCGGCCTTCTGCTTCGTGAGGCTGCGCCTAGGCTGGTCCGGTGACCGAGACGCCAGCACCTGACGCCCTGCCCGCTGTCCCCGCCGCCACGGCAGCCACCCAGCCCGAGAGTGCAGGCACGGGCCCCCGCCGCCTCGTCGTCATGGACGTCGACTCGACGCTCATCTCCCAAGAGGTCATCGAGCTCATCGCTGCGCACGCGGGCACGCAGGCGCAGGTCGCCGCGGTGACCGAGCGCGCGATGCGGGGCGAGCTGGACTTCGCGGACTCGCTGCGCGAGCGTGTCGCGACCCTGGCAGGGGTGCCGGTGTCTGCGCTCGACGAGGTCCGTCGACGGACCACCTTCACACCCGGGGCCCGCGAGCTCGTCGCGGAGTGCCACCGGCGCGGATGGGTGGTCGCCCTCGTCTCGGGCGGCTTCACCGAGGTCGTCGCGCCGCTCGCCGCGGAGCTCGGCATCACGCGCTTCCGTGCGAACCACCTCGAGGTGACCGACGGTGTGCTCACCGGCCGGACCGTCGGGCAGGTGGTCGACCGTGCGTACAAGGCGCAGACGCTCCGCGAGCTCGCCGCAGAGGAGGGCATCGCGATCGAGGACACCGTGGCGATCGGTGACGGCGCCAACGACCTCGACATGATCGGTGCGGCCGGGATCGGGATCGCCTTCGCGGCCAAGCCTGTCGTGCGGGAGCAGGCACCGTACTCGGTCGACGGTCCCCGCCTGGACGCCGTGCTGGAGATCATCGACGCGGTCTGAGGCGTGACACCCGGTGGTGACCGGACGAACCGACCGCAGGATCGACACCTCTGCGAGCCGTCCGTCGCTTGCTCCCGGGACAGGTACGGGCTGCCCGCTCCGCAAGCCCAGACAGCCTCGGCCGGACGCCGCGTGAGCGACGCCCGGCCAAGGCTGTCTCAGACCGTCAGGTGCTCGGTCGGTCGAACTCTCAGTCCTTCGGGCGGACCAGACGCACCAGCGTGCTGGTCTTGCGCCCCCATGCGTCCCACGGCTGCTCCGACTCGATGACGGAGTAGGACGCTGTCGGGACACCGACCTGCACCTGCCGCAAGGCCGTGGACTCGGAGTCCGGGCCCGCGAGGTGCTCGGCGACCGAGGACATGATCGGCTCGTGGCCGACCACGAGGATCGTGCGGACCCGCTCGTCGACGGCTCCGACGAGCGCGAGGACCTGCGCGACGTCCGCCGTGTAGAGGTCCGGGGTCACGGTGACGTCGAGCTCGACGTCACCGAGGCCCGAGCGCACGAGGTCCCAGGTCTGGCGCGTGCGGACAGCGTCCGAGCACAGCACGACCTCGGGGGCGATCTGGGCGTCCGTGAGGGAGCGCCCGACCGCAGACGCCTGCGACCGGCCCGAGAGGGCGAGGGGCCGCAGGACGTCCGGCACGGTGCCGCCAGGCTCTGCCTTCGCGTGGCGCAGCAGGACCAGGCGGCGGACCGTGGGGGTGGACAAGGTCACAGACCCATCGCGTGCACGCCACCGTCGACGTGGACGATCTCACCGGTGGTCGCGGGGAACCAGTCGGAGAGCAGGGCGGCGACGGCGCGGGCCGTCGGCTCCGGGTTCGTCTGGTCCCAGCCGAGGGGGGCGCGCTCGGGCCAGCCGCCCTCCATCTTCTCGAACCCGGGGATGGACTTGGCCGCGGTGGTGCGGATCGGTCCGGCCGAGACCAGGTTGACGCGGATGTTGTCGGCGCCGAGGTCGCGGGCCAGGTAGCGCGAGGTCGACTCGAAGGCTGCCTTGGCGACACCCATCCAGTCGTAGACCGGCCACGCGAAGCTGCCGTCGAAGGTCAGACCGACGATGGACCCGCCGCCGTTGGTCATGAGGGGCTTCGCGGCGACGGCGAGGGACTTGAGCGAGAAGGCCGAGACCTCGAGGGCCGTCGCGACGTCCTTCCACTCACCGCTGAGGAAGTTGCCACCCATGACGGACTGCGGCGCGAAGCCGATCGAGTGGACGACACCGTCGATGTGGTCGACGTGCTCACGCACGTTGGCCTCGAGCGCTGCGAGGTGCTCGTCGTCGGTGACGTCGAGCTCGACGACAGGCGCGGCCTCGGGGAGGCGCTTGGCGATCGCCTGGGTGAGGCGGAACTGGCGGCCGAAGGACGTCAGGACGACCTGCGCGCCTTCCTGCTGCGCGAGGCGCGCGACGTGGAACGCGATCGAGTGGTCCGTGAGGACGCCTGTGACGAGCAGCTTCTTACCTTCGAGCAGGCCCATATGCCTGTTCCTTCCGACGGAGGGGTGGTGATGCAGGGAGACGGTGGTCGCGGGTGGGTCAGTGACCCATGCCGAGACCGCCGTCGACGGGGATGACGGCGCCGCTGATGTAGCCGGCGTCGGGTGAGGCGAGGAAGAACACTGCGCCGGCGACCTCGTCGGCCTCGGCGAAGCGCCCGGCCGGGATGGACGCCTTGTAGGCCTTCTGGCGCTCTTCGGGGAGCTCGGCGGTCATCGCGGTGTTGATGAAGCCCGGGGCGACGACGTTCGCGGTGATGTTGCGCGAGCCGATCTCACGGGTGATCGAGCGGGCCATGCCGACCAGTGCCGCCTTGGACGACGCGTAGTTGACCTGACCGGCGCCGCCGAAGAGGCCGATGACCGAGGAGACCAGGACGATGCGCCCTCGGCGCATCTTGATCATGCCCTTGGATGCCCGGCGCACGCAGCGGAACGTGCCGGTGAGGTTGACGTCGATGACGCTCTCGAATTCCTCGTCGGTCATGCGCATGAGCAGCTGGTCGCGGGTGATGCCCGCGTTCGCCACGAGCACCTCGACCGGGCCGAGCTCGGCCTCGATGGCCGTGAAGGCTGCGTCGACCGCGGCGGTGTCGCTGATGTCGGCGACAGCGCCGAAGACACCCTCGGGCAGGTCTCCGCTGCGGTAGATGGTCGCCACGCGGTCGCCCTCGGCGACGAAGCGCTCCGCGATCGCGCGGCCGATGCCGCGGTTCGCGCCGGTCACCAGGACCACCCGTGGCGTATGTCCCGCCGTCTCAGCCGTCGCTGTCTCAGCCGCTGCCACAGGTCCTCCTGGAGATCGTTCGTCTGGTGGGTCGTGCCGGCCGGGCCGCAGGCGCGGTGAGCCGGTCTCTGGGCCCGCACGATGCAGACCCTGCGTCAGAACGGTAGCCGACTGGAGGCCGCGCAAGAGCGCAGGAATCCTCAGGTCGGCGGGTCAGCACTAGTGGGAACCCTACAGAGTGTGGGGGTCCTGTGCTGGTCGGACAAGGCTTCCACTGTGCGTCACCGACAAAGATCGTGAGGGGCGTCACGAGCCCTCCGCGCGTAAACTCGAGGGCGTGAAGACTCCTGGCACCCGCGGGCGCTCCGAGCACCGCGACGAGGTGCACCGGATCACGAACGCCGCCGACTCCCTCAGGCAAGACCAGTCCCGACGCGCCAAGCGGTACCTGCTCCAGATGGGCATCCGCCTCGCGTGCTTCGCCGGTGCGTTCTTCGCCGACGGGTGGCTCATGTGGGCTCTGCTGGCCGGCGCGGTCCTGCTCCCCTACGTGGCTGTCGTCAGCGCCAACGAGACGAGGGTCAAGGGGCAGGAGACCCAGGGTCCGCTCATGGAGTACTACCAGCTACCGTCTGCCGAGGGCGCGACAGGGCCCTTCGGTCCGACGCCTGCTCGGCCGATGACCGAGGCCCCGCCCGTCTACGTCCACGTGATGGACCCCGAGGGGCCGGGCGACGGCCCGCAGTCACGCTCGACGTCGGGTTCGGGCCAAGATGGAGGGTCGACCACCCCGCCGGCCGACGACGCTCCCCCGGCAGCCCAGCACGACGAGAGGCACCCATGATCGACCTTCTCGGCCTCGCCGACCCCATCTCCGACGACCTCGTGTGCAGCGGCAAGGGCTGCCGCGCCGAGGCCCGGTGGGGTCTGCTGTGGAACAACCCGAAGATCCACACCCCTGAGCGCCGCAAGGTGTGGCTCGCGTGCGACGAGCACCGCGAGCACCTCGAGACCTTCCTCGACGCGCGCGGGTTCCGCCACGGCACGGTCCCGGTCACCGACCTCGAGCAGCAGCCGGCACAGTGACCGACGCACCGTCCCCTGCCCCCGGGGCTCCCCGCGAGACGCAGACGCCCGACGAGGCGGCCGCCGCGCAGGGCGCGGAGGCGACCGCCGCACAGCGCGCCGCGGTGGCACCAGCGCCCGAGGCGACGACAGCGCCGCGCGTCCAGCTGCGGACCCCTCGGCAGTGGGTCGCCCTCGCCCTCGGCGTCGCCGTCCTGTTCACAGGGTGTGTGCTCGCGGGACGGTGGCAGTGGAACCGGCACGTCGACCGCGACGCGCAGATCGCTGTCATCGAGGCCAACTACGCCTCCGACCCCGTGCCGATCGACGAGCTCCTCGACGGCCCCGGCGACGTGGTGCCGGCCTCCGACGTCTGGCGACGTGTCACGGTCTCCGGGACCTACGAGGCCGACAAGACCGTCCTGCTCCGCAACCGCCCCGTCGAGAGCCAGGCAGCCTTCCACGTCCTGGTGCCCTTCGTCACCGACGAGGGCACTGTCATCGTGGTGAACCGCGGGTGGATCCCTTACGGCTCGAACAGCTCGACCCCTGACGCGCTGCCCGCTCCCCCGGGAGGCGAGGTAGAGCTGACGCTCCGCCTGCGCGCCGACGAGCCCGCAGCAGACAACGGCGCGCCTCCAGGTCAGGTGCAGGCGATCAACACGGCCCAGGTGCTCGCTGCCGGGCCTGACGGAGCGGCCTGGGCCGACGGACGCACCTACGGGGGCTACGGGGCCCTCGCGGCCGAGGACGGCGAGCCCGCCGATGGGCTCGCGACCCTGCCCGTCCCCGACACGGACCCGCGGTCCCACCTGTCGTACGCCTTCCAGTGGTGGGTCTTCGCCGTGGGCGGCGTCGCAGGCTTCGTCGTGCTGATCCGACGCGAGCGCCGAGACGCGACCATCGAGGCCCTCGGCGACCTCCCGCACCCCTTCGCCGCGCTCGGCGACGCTGGTAGGGCGCACGACGGCGACGGACCGCTCGGCGGACCGCAGTCGACCGGCGGGCCGCACCGACCTGGACCCTCAGGGACACCAGGACGACGTCGCGGGCGCCAGAGCGCCGAAGAGATCGAAGATGCTCTCATCGACTCGAGCTCGACGCGCTGAACCTCTGACGTCATCTCCAGCGCTGCTCCTGCTGGGTCGCGGGCCTCTCGTGGCGAGGCTGGAGCTAGCCCCGGGTCCCTCGGCACGTGACCCAGGTGCCCGCTGCCTGCTACCTGCTACGAGATCAGACCAGCTCAGGCGGCCGGAGCGCGTCGGTCAGCTGGCCGACGAGCGTCTCGAGCTGGACGGACGTCGCCGAGGTGACGTCCTCCTCGCTCGCCCCGTCTAGCGCCCGGGCGGCCAGACCGGACTTGCTGTCGATGAGCTCGGCGATCCTCGAGTCGACGGTCTGCGCCGCGATGATCCGCCACGCCGTGACCGGCTCGGCCTGCCCGATGCGGTGGATGCGGTCGATGGCCTGCGTCTGCTCGGCGTAGGTCCACGAGAGCTCGGCCAGCACGAGGTTCGAGGCCACCTGGAGGTTGAGGCCCACACCCGCTGCTGTCAGAGAGCACACGACGATCTGCACGTCGGGGTCCTCGACGAAAGCGGTGATGTTCTTCTCCCGCACCTTCGTCGTCTGGTCTCCGCGGATCGAGGCGTAGCGGATGCCGCGCTCGGCGAAGAGCTGCTCGGCCTGGTCCATGACGTCCACGTGCTTGGCGAAGAACACCACCTTGCCGACGTTGCGGGCGAGCTGCGCGGCGTAGTCGGCCGCCGGACCCGCCTTGGCCTGGCCGATCCGACGGACCATCGTGAAGACGTTCTCGCCGCCTGCCTTCGAGGTCGAGTCCTTGAGCTCGGCTGCCGCGACCCGGCGGACGAGCTCGTGGTCGATCCCGTCGATCTCGTCGACGACCGAGCCCCCGGTCCGCAGCTCCAGGGCAGTGGTGTAGCGCTGGACGAGCCGGGCGGTCAGGGCCGCCTCGGCCGCGCGGATCGACCGTCCCGCTGCCCCGTCGAGCTCGACGGGCAGGTCAGCGACCCGGCGAGCCGGGATGTCGGCCACGACGTCGATCTTGCGGCGTCGCACGATCCCCATGTCGATGACGCTGGCGCGCGCGGCGGCCGAGAACCCGGGGTCGGCCGGGGTGAGCCCGGTGTCCTCGAGGGCGTCTGCGAGCGCGCCGAGCGGTCCCTTGGCGTCGATCCAGCCGAGGAGCTGCCAGATCGCCCGGAAGTCCTCGATGTCGTTGATCAGCGGTGTCCCGGTCAGCGCCATGAGCAGCGGCCTGGCGACGCGGGTCCGGATCCGGTCGGAGAGCGCGAGCACGTGCTGGGACCGCTGGGAGGTCTTGTTCTTGATGAGGTGGGCTTCGTCGACGACCATCCCGCGGAACCCCAGGTCGCCGAGCCACCCGACGTGCCTGTCCAAGATCTCGTAGTTGACGATCACCACGTCGGCGAAGCCGTCCATCTGGTCGCCGTCTCCGTGGACCACCGTCGAGCGGCGCGACGGCGTCCACAGGGCCACCTCGTGCGCCCAGTTCGCCTTGACGACGTTGGGCACCACGACCAGGAGCGGGTAGGCGTCAGCGGCCTGGGCGGCGAGCAGGGCCTGGGCCGTCTTGCCGAGCCCGGGCTCGTCGGCGAGCAAGAAGGTCCGGTGGCCGCGAGCCGCAGCGGTGACGACCTGTGCCTGGTGCGGCATGAGGTCGCGGCCGCTCGGGACCGGCACCGGACGCGGGTCGGGCAGCGCCATGCAGGCCGGCGCGCCGGTAGCTGCCTTCTCGAAGGACCTGAAGAGCGGCTCGAGCAGCTCCCAGCCGGCGAGCCTGCGGGCACGCGGCGCGGCGCGCTGGGCAGCCGCCTCGAAGTCCGGGGCCAAGAAGGGGTTCGCCATCTGGCGGGAGACGACAGACCGGGGCACCACCTGGGGCGACGAGCTGAAGGTCGGCGTCGTGGGTGCCACGGGCGTCGGGTCCTCGGACGGCTCCGGTGGCTCGAGCCCACCCGCACGCATCACCTTCGCCTTGAGCGCCCGTGCCGCGTCGGAGACCCTCGCGTCATCGGCGAGCAGGGCGAGCAACGAGGTGTCCCGAGCAGCTGTCTTCGCGAGCATCGTCGCGACACCGTCGAGGCGCTTGAGCTCCTCGGCGCGCTTGGACGTCGTCAGGCTGTCGTCCGCCTTGACCCTGGCGCGCTCTTCACGCACGAGGAGGGCGACGACCTGGAACTTGGTGCGCACCGCCGGGCTCGACGGCGGTCGCTTCACGGCGGCGTCGACGTCGCGGGCGACCTCGACGAGCACCTCGACGATCCCCTGCGGGGTCCGGCGCGGGGCACGGCGGCGCTGAGTGCCGGACGCCCCCTGAGCCGCCTTCGCGCCCCGGGGGCTCTTCGCCCCTCGGGAGCTCTTGGCACCCTGGGCGCCGGAGGAACCCTGGCCGCCCTTCGAGCCTGAGGTGCCCTTCGCGTCCTGCGCACGCCCAGATCGTCTCTGGCCTTGTCCTGCCACTTCTACTCCTTCTCGGTCGCCGCACACCAGCTGCGGCGCGGCGTGAGCACGGACGTGCGGACCGCTACGCGAGCTCGATGAGCTCCGCGTAGGAGTCGTTCCAGTGGTCCTCGTCGCCGTCGGGCAGCAGCAAGACCCGCTCGGGCGAGAGCGCCTCGACGGCGCCGTGGTCGTGGGTGACCATGACGACGGCTCCCTCGTACGTCTTGAGGGCTCCGAGGATCTCGGCGCGGGACGCAGGGTCGAGGTTGTTGGTGGGCTCGTCGAGCAGAAGCACGTTAGCACCCGAGACGACGATCGTCGCGAGCGCGAGACGCGTCTTCTCACCACCGGAGAGCACGTTGGTGCGCTTGTCGGCGTCGTCCCCGGAGAACAGGAACGAGCCGAGCACGGAGCGGACCTCGGTGTCGCTGAGGTTCGGGGCGCTGTGGCGCAGGTTCTCCAGGACTGTCGCGTCGAGGTCGAGGGTGTCGTGCTCCTGCGCGTAGTAGCCGAGCTTGAGGCCGTGACCCGGGTGGACCGCGCCGCTGTCGGACTGCTCGACCCCCGCGAGGATGCGCAGCAGCGTCGTCTTGCCGGCACCGTTGAGGCCGAGGATCACGACGCGCGAGCCGCGGTCGATCGCGAGGTCGACCCCTGTGAAGACCTCCTGCGAGCCGTAGGCCTTGCTGAGGCCCGACGCCGTGAGCGGCGTCTTGCCGCACGGTGCAGGGGTCGGGAAGCGGAGCTTGGCCACGCGGTCGCTCACGCGCTCGCCCTCGAGTGAGGACAGCATGCGCTCGGCGCGGCGGATCATGTTCTGCGCGGCGACGGCCTTGGTGGCCTTGGCGCGCATCTTCTCGGCCTGGACGAGCAGCACTCCGGCCTTCTTCTCGGCGTTGGCGCGCTCGCGACGGCGGCGACGCTCGTCGGTCTCGCGCTGCTCGAGGTAGGCGTCCCAGCCGAGGCTGTACTGGTCCATCTCGCCGCGGTTGGCGTCCAGGTGGAACACCTTGTTGACGGTGGCCCGCATGAGCTCGGTGTCGTGGCTGATGACGATGAACCCGCCGGCGTAGGACTTGAGGTAGTCGCGCAGCCACATGATCGAGTCGGCGTCGAGGTGGTTGGTGGGCTCGTCGAGCAGGAGCGTCCCGACACCCGAGAAGAGGATGCGCGCGAGCTCGACGCGGCGTCGCTGACCACCGGAGAGCGTGCCGAGCTTCTGCTCGAGGACACGCTCGGACAGACCGAGGTTCGAGGCGATCCGCTCGGCCTCGCTCTCGGCGGCGTACCCGCCGGCTGCTGTGAAGCGCTCCTCGAGGCCGGGGTAGCGGTCCATGGCCGCCGTCTGGGTCTCTTCGTCGGCCGAGGCCATCTCGCCCTCGGTGTCGCGCATCTGGCGGACGAGCTTGTCGAGGCTGCGCGCGGAGAGCACGCGGTCCATGGCCATCATCTCCATGTCGCCGGACTTGGAGTCCTGCGGCAGGTAGCCGATGTCGCCGGTGCGGGTGATCTGGCCGCCCGAGGGCAGCGTCTCTCCCGCGAGGGTCTTGGTGAGGGTCGTCTTGCCGGCACCGTTGCGGCCGACCAGCCCGATCCTGTCGCCAGGTGCGATGCGGAAGGTCGCCTCTTCGAGGAGCACACGGGCTCCGACTCGAAGCTCGACGGCATGGGCAGAGATCACAGGTAGTCCTCCGTAGGATGCCCACAAGACCTGGGGCCAGACTTGGGGGCGGGCACAAACGCCACCGATTCTATCGGTGGATAGGCTTCCGAGGGCACCCGATATCGCTGCGGGCTCACCATCACGCCGCTCGGGGAAGCGACCGGCTCCCCTGGCGACCACTCTGCGTGAGGCACCGGGCGGATGCTGGACCTCGGCCGCCGACGATCGTTCGCTGCATCACACCAGGCGCCGCGCCACCGAGCACCGCACCTGCCGCTCCCCTGCTGCACCTCCCCGCACCTCACCCGCACCCCCGACAGTCTCCGAGGACCCCATGAGCGACGAGCAGACCCACCCGGCCGGTCCGGCCCAGCCGGTGACCGGCCCCCGCCGCGACGTCGTGCGGTCGTCCACGGCGACCGACGTCGCCCTCGTCGCCACCTTCGCGGCACTCATCGCCGTGTGTGCGATCTTGCCGGCCGTCAGCGTGGCCGTCGTGCCGGTCCCCATCACCCTCCAGACCTTCGCCGTGCTGCTGTGCGGTGCCGTGCTGGGGCCGTGGCGAGGCTTCCTCGCCGTGGCCCTGTACTTCCTCGTGGGGGTCGCCGGGGTCCCGGTGTTCTCGATGGGCACCTCGGGGCTGGTGATCTTCACGGGCGTCTCCGCCGGGTACGCGGTGTCCTTCCCGCTCGCAGCCGTGGTCGTCGGGCTGCTCGTCGCCCTGATCCCGGTGCGGGCCGGGCAGGCGCTGCGCAGCGGCCTGGTCATGCTCGCCTGCGCGGTCGCGACGGCCTTCGTGGTCTACCCGCTCGGCATCGCCGGGATGATGTGGCGCGCAGACCTCACCTTCGGGGCGGCGTTCACGGCCAACGCGGCCTTCGTCCCTGCGGACCTGGTCAAGTGCGTCGCCGTCGGCATCGTCGCGACAGCCGTGCTGCGCGCCTTCCCGACGCTGGTCGTGCGTCGCGCGCCGCGCGCGTGATCGAGCTCGACGCCGTCTCGGTCGCCGTCCCGGCGAGCGCGGCCCCTCCGACCACCGCGGCAGGTGCGGCACCCGCGAGCGCAGGGCGTCGCTGGGGTCGCACGAGCCGTGAGACCCCAGAGGAGGTCACGATCCTCCACCCGACCACCCTGACCCTCACCGAGCGGTCGGTCGCGGTGATCGGGGCGAACGGCTCGGGGAAGTCGACGCTCGCGCGCCTCCTCAACGGGCTGGTCCTGCCGACCCGCGGGTACGTGCGGGTGCACGGGCTCGACACGCACGACGACGGGCGCGCCGTGCGCAGGATGGTCGGCTTCGTGTTCTCCGACGCCGAGGCCCAGCTGGTGATGCCGACCCCGCGTGAAGACGTCGCGCTGTCGGTCCGCCGGACGGGCGTGGAGCGTTCTCTCCGGGCAGAGAGGGTCGAGGAGGTGCTGGGCTCGGTCGGTCTGGCACACCTGGCCGACGTCAGCGTGCACGCGCTCTCCGGCGGTCAGAAGCAGCTGCTCGCCCTGGCCGGCGTGCTCGCGACCGAGCCGCGCGTCCTCGTCTGCGACGAGCCGACCACACTGCTCGACCTGCGCTGGCGTACCCACGTCACGGCTCTGCTGGGACGCCTCGAGCAGCAGGTGGTCCACGTGACCCACGACCTCGACGCCGCGCTGCTCGCCGACAGGGTGCTGGTCGTCGACCACGGGCGAGTCGTGGCGGACGGCACCCCGGAGGCCTCGGTCGCCGCGTACCGCGAGCTCATGGCGACCCGGGTCGGCACGACGGACGAGCTGTGACGGCGGAGCTCGGGTCGGCGAGGTCCGCCTCTGCGCGGTCCCCCTCGGAGCAGTCGGACTCGGCGCAGCCCTTCTCAGCGCAGTCCCCCTCGACGCCGTCCCCGTCGACACAGCCGCCCCGGCGACGGCCGGCTCGCGCGCGGTGGACAGGTCCGCTCGGCCTCTACACGCCGGGCAGCACCTGGCTGCACAGGCTGAGCCCCGGGTACAAGATCGCCGCTCTCGCCGCGCTCTCGGTCGTCCTGACCGTGTGGCGGACCCCCACCGTCGGGCTCAGCGCCCTGGGCGTCGCGGTGGTCCTGCTGCTCGCCACGGGCGCTCCCCTGCGCCAGACCTCCCGGGCGCTGCTCCCCGTCGTGGTCGTGGGTGTGGTGCTCGGGGTGTTCCAGTGGTGGTCTCGCGACCTCTCGGCAGCCGTCGCGGTGACCGGGACGCTGCTCGCGCTGGTCGTGCTGGCCACGGTGGTGACGGTGACCTCCCCCGCTGACAGGGTCCTCGACACAGTCGTCAGGGCAGCGGGGACGCTGCGACGGGTCGGCGTCTCCCCCGAGGTCGTGGGGCTCACCGTCACCCTGATGCTCCGTTCGGTCCCGCTGCTCATCGAGCTCGCGTGGGGGGTGCGTGACGCCGCCCGCGCCCGTGGGCTCGAACGCTCACCCAGGGCCTACCTCGTCCCCTTCGTGCTGCGGACCGTCGCGCGTGCGCACCGCACGGGCGACGCCCTCGCCGCCCGCGGGATCCTCGACGGTGAGGATCCCGACGAAGAACCTCGCTGACCGTCGGTCAGGGCTGCTCGGTGGGCTGCTGGGTCGGGACCTCCGGCACGACCATCGAGCCGAGGACAGGTCCGACGGTCTCCGCCAACCACGGCAGGCTGTACGGGAGCGAGAGGACCAGGGCGATCCCGAGCGTGAGCCGCAGGAGCAACGGCCCGACCCGCTGACGCTTACCCCGTCGGGTGCTCGTCGGCGCAGACGTCCTCGTGCGCGGCCCCTGCTGACGCACAGTGCTGGTCGCCCGTGAGCGACCATGAACCCTGCGCGGAGCCACGGGGGTGGTCACCGTGAAGCCCGCCGCCGCGAGGGTCTGCGTGGCGAGTTCCGCCGACGTCAGGACCTCGGGTGACCTCGGCCCGCCCAGGTCAGACGCGAGGAACCGCGCCACGTCGGCGACCTCGTAGGCCGTCAGTCGCGCGGGCAGCGAGACGAGGTGCGCAGCGAGGCCCGATCGTCCGACCACCGTCGTCTGCCCGAGGACCACGGGCTCGACGTCTTGCGCGACGAGGCACAGCACAGGGACGACGGCGCTGCGGTGCATCGCCGCGATGCGTGCCGCCACGGCCGAGGTCGCCGTGGCAGCCGAGGCGGTCTCCCGCTCGCGCGAGTAACCGTTCTGCCGCAGCACGCCGTCCCGGACGACGACGTCGCCCGTCCAGTTCTTCGCGTCGATCACGACGATGCCACCGGGGCCTACGGCGATGTGGTCGATGTTCGCCTTCGGGCGGCCCGGCCAGTGGACGTCGTGGAGTGCGACCCAGCCGTACCGCTCGAGGAACCCGAGGGCCTGCGCGACGAGCCGTTCCCCCTCGGCGCCCTGGGAGTACGTGCGCAGCCGCCGCTCTGCCTGCCGGAGCTGCTCGTCGACCGCTGCGTCGGCGCCGTGGCCCATCGCCTGGTCGTGGCGCAGTCGAGCGGCCCGTCTCGAGGCACGCGAGGCCAGCTCTTCGGCCCCTGCTCCGGGCAGGTTGGTGTCGTGATGTTCCCCCATGACGAGAGCATCGGCAGACGGCGCGCTCGACCTGAGCCTTCCGGCGCAGGTCGCCTGGTGGGGGGAACGGGGCGCACAGGCGTGGGGGCATGGGCAGCGCGGGCGGCGCGGGGCCCACCATCAACCCCCGTCAGTGGCCCGCGGCACGTCACACCTCCCCCGGCGCATATCCTGCGCTGATGCCCCCGACAGACGACGCGACGCCTCACACCCGCGAGCCATCCCCAGCCCCGCGACATCCAGACCGTGCTGGCACCGACGTCCGGGTTGGGCTGGTCCCCGGGGAGCCCGTCCCGGTCCGCTGGACCAAGTGGCCCGGGACCGAGCACTGGGAGCACGAGTGCGTCTGGCTCGGCTCGGACGAGCACGGCGACTGGCTCGGTCAGCGTCCGGGCACGAGATCGTGGCGTCCTGGCCGCAGCTTCGAGGCCGAGACCGCCGCCGTCGTGCTCGTCCCGCCCGGCGGAGACTGGGCTGCAACGTTCTACGCTCCGGGCCACGCCGCCGGCCTGGAGGTCTACATCGACCTGGGGCACTCCGTCGGGTGGTCGCCGGACGGCTCGGCGACCGTCGTCGGGATCGACATGGACCTGGACGTCGTCCGCGACCCGGTGCGGGGGACCTGGGTCGACGACGAAGACGAGCTCGAAGAGCACGCGGCGCTGTGGGGCTACCCGCCCGAGGTCGTCACACACCTCGAGCGGCTCGCGTCAGCACTCCGGGGTGCCGTCAGGGCCCGACAGCCGCCCTTCGACGACCGCACGCCGTCAGCGTGGTTGTCCACCCTCGCAGCACTGAGCCTCTGATCGGGAAGGTCGACACCCGTCACCCGGGTGAGGACGACGTCCAAGCCCTACCGGTACACGTCGGCGCGGTGCGCGACCCGGACGACGAGGACGACCCTCTCGTGCTCGTCGAGCGCGAACAAGACCCTGTAGTCGCCACGTCGAGCGGAGCGAAGTCCGTCGAGCTGTGCGGTGAGAGGCTTCGAGAGGCGATGTGGGTTCTCGGTCAACGCTCCCGTGATGAACTCGACGATCGCGACAGCCACCTTGTGCGGAAGACGTTCGAGCGACCTGACCGCAGGTGGCGCGACCTCGAGAGTCCAGGTCTTCCCGTCGGTCATCGAGGCGGGAGCCCGAAACGAGAACGCAGATCTTCGCCACCGACGGTGCGCCCGTCGGCGGATGCTTCGCGCGACTCGGCCACGTCCTGGACCACCTGCTGCTGAGACAGCCAGAAGAGCGTCTCGTGCAGCGACTCGAGGTCGTCCTCAGACATCAGCACCGCTGCACCCCGACCGTGCCGAGTGATCCGGATGATCTCGTGGGTCGTGTCCGCCTCTTCGACCAGCGAGGAGAGCTTGTCTTTCGCTTCACTCAGGGCAACAGTTCTCATGCATCGAAAGTAGCATGACATCTAGCCTCTTTGTAGCCGGAAAAATAGCCTGAAGCTTCAAGTTGCGCTTGGCGTCCTTCAGCAGACGCACGACGGCTCGGCACCCTCGCGGGTGCCGAGCCGTCGCGGTCGGGCTGATGTGGGCAGCCGCGCGGGTCGGGTCAGACGTTGAAGCCGAGGGCGCGGAGCTGGTCCTTGCCGTCCTGGGTGATCTTCTCGGGGCCCCACGGCGGCATCCAGACCCAGTTGATCCGGAAGCCGTCGACGAGGCCTTCGAGGGCCTGGCCCGCCTGGTCCTCGATGACGTCGGTCAGGGGGCAAGCCGCTGACGTGAGCGTCATGTCGATGACGGCGTGGTGGTTCTGGTCCAGGGCGATGCCGTAGATCAGGCCGAGGTCGACGACGTTGATGCCGAGCTCGGGGTCGATGACGTCCCGGAGCCCCTCTTCGACGTCGGCGACGTTGACCGGCGCCCCGGCCGTGGCCGGTGCACCCTGCGGGGTGTCGTTCGCGGTGTCGCTGCTCATGTCAGCTGCTCTCCTCGGAAGATGGGTACGGGTGGGTCGTGCAGACGTTCGTGGTCACACGTGCTCGTGCTCGTGCGTGGTCGACGCTGTGGCGGTCTGTGCATCCTCGAGCACGCCCGAGGTCGCCAGGGTGTCGCGCAGGGCAGACCAGCCGAGCAGGGCGCACTTGATGCGGGCCGGGAACTGCGAGACGCCCGTGAAGGCGGCTGCGTCGCCGAGCTCGTCCTCGCGGGCCTCGTCGAGGCCCTTGCCGCGCGAGCCCATGAGGTCGCGGAACACCGACCCGAGGTGCTCGGTGGTCGCCACGTCCTGGCCGGTGACGAGGTCGGTCAGCACCGACAGCGAGGCCTGCGAGATGCTGCAGCCCTGGCCCTCCCAGCTGATCGACTCGACGACCCGGCGGCCGTCCTCGGTCTCGGTGAACTGGGCACGCAGGGTGACCTCGTCACCGCAGGTCGGGTTCACCTGGTGCGACTCGCTCGCGAAGGCAGCGGTGAGGTCGACCAGACCCCGTCCGTGCGGCTTCTTCGAGTGGTCGAGGATGACCTGCTGGTACAGCTGCTCCATGGGGCTGCTCATGACACACGTCCTCTCATAGTCCGAAGAACGCTCGGACGGTACCCAACGATTCCCGGAAGGCCACGACCTCGTCGACGGTCGTGTAGACCGACGCCGACGCACGGGCCGAGGCCGCGACGCCGAAGCGCCTGTGCAGAGGCTGCGCGCAGTGGTGGCCGACCCGCACGGCGATGCCTGCGTCGTCGAGCACCTGGCCGACGTCGTGGGCGTGGACACCGTCGACGACGAAGGACACCGCGGCGAGCCTGTCGACGGTGTCGAGCGGACCGAGCACGCGGACACCAGGGATCTCGGCGATCTTCAGCATCTCGGCGGCAAGCTCGGTCTCGTGGGCCGCGACAGCCCCCATACCGAGGTCGCCGAGGTACTGCGCAGCCGCGCCCATGGCGACGGCCTGCGCGACCATCATGGTGCCGGCCTCGAAGCGCTGCGGCGGCGGCGCGTAGGTGGTCTCGGTCATCGTGACGACCTCGACCATCGAGCCACCCGTGGTGACAGGCGGCATGTCGGCCAGCAGCTCGCGGCGGCCGTAGAGCGCACCGACCCCTGTCGGCCCGAGCATCTTGTGCCCGGAGAAGGCCGCGAAGTCCACGCCGAGGGCGTGCAGGTCCACGGGCAGGTTCGGGACGCTCTGGCAGGCGTCGAGGACCGTCAGGGCCCCGACCTCACGGGCCCGCGCCACGAAGGCGGAGACGTCCGTGATCGCGCCGGTGACGTTCGAGGCGTGCGTGAAGGCCAGCACCCGGGTGCGGTCGGTGACCACCGTCGCGAGCTGGTCCAGGCGCAGACGCCCGTCGTCGTCGACCTCGATCCAGCGGACCACGGCGCCCGTACGGGCGGCGAGCTCCTGCCACGGCACGAGGTTCGCGTGGTGCTCGGACTCCGTCACGACGATCTCGTCGCCCGGGGCGAGCGCGAAGCGGCGTGCGGCCGCTCCCCCGCGCCCGGCGGTCGCGTTGGAGATCGCGTAGGCGACGAGGTTGATCGCAGCCGTCGCGTTGGACGTCCAGACGATCTCGTCCTCGTCGACCCCGACGAAGCCGGCGACCTGCGCGCGGGCGTCCTCGAAGGCCAGCGTCGCCTCTTCGGCGAGCTGGTGGGCTCCGCGGTGCACGGCGGCGTTGCGCTGGAGGTAGAAGTCCTGCTCGGCGTCTAGCACCGGGTCGGGCTTCTGGGACGTCGCCCCCGAGTCGAGGTAGACGAGCGGACGACCACCGCGGAGCGTGCGGCTCAGCAGCGGGAAGTCAGCACGGACAGCGGCCAGCTCGGCAGCGGTCAGCGACGCGTGGGTGGTGGCACCCGACAGGTCTGTCGCGGTCATGGTCCCTCGATTCGGTCGTGGTGGTGGGCTGAGCCGTGCAGCCCGCCACGGGGCTCGTCGGGCGACCCCGCAGGGTCGCCCGACGACGTCTGGTCAGACGAGGGTCAGGCCGTCGCGCTCGTGAGGAAGCGGTCGTAGCCCTCGTTCTCGAGGCGGTCGGCGAGCTCGGGGCCGCCCTCTTCGGCGATGCGTCCGTCGACGAACACGTGGACGAAGTCCGGCGTGATGTAGCGCAGGATGCGGGTGTAGTGCGTGATGAGCAGGAACCCGGTGTCGGTGTTCCCCTTCACGCGGTTGACACCCTCGGAGACGATGCGCAGCGCGTCGACGTCGAGGCCGGAGTCGGTCTCGTCGAGGATCGCGAACTTCGGCTTGAGGAGCTCCATCTGCAGGATCTCGTGGCGCTTCTTCTCACCACCGGAGAAGCCCTCGTTGACGTTGCGCTCGGCGAAGGCGGGGTCCATGCGCAGGGCCTCCATCGCACCCTTGACGTCCTTGATCCACGTGCGGAGCGCGGGCGCCTCGCCGTCGATCGCGGTCTTCGCGGTCCGCAGGAAGTTCGACACCGAGACACCGGGGACCTCGACGGGGTACTGCATGGCCAGGAAGAGGCCGGCACGGGCGCGCTCGTCGACGCTCATCGCGAGGACGTCGTGGCTGTCGAGCGAGACGGAGCCGGAGGTCACCTGGTACTTGGGGTGGCCCGCGAGGGAGTAGGCGAGGGTCGACTTGCCGGAGCCGTTGGGGCCCATGATGGCGTGGGTCTTGCCGGAGTCGATCGTGAGGTCGACACCGCGCAGGATCGGCTTGGGGCCTTCCTTGGTCTCGACGCTGACGTGCAGGTCCTTGATCTCGAGCGTTGACATGTTCGGGTTCTCCTAGGAAAAGGTCAGGGGTGCGTCGACGTCGACGAGCACGCGCTCGCCGTCGATCGTCACGGGGTACACGGGCACGGGGCGGGTGGCGGGCAGCGCGGTCGGAGCGCCGGTCCGCAGGTCGAAGGTCGACCCGTGGAGCCAGCACTCGATGAGGCAGCCCTCGACCTCGCCGTCGGACAGCGACACCGCTCCGTGGGAGCAGATGTCCGAGATGGCGTGGAGCTCTCCGTCAGAGTCGCGGACGATCGCGACGTCGACGGTGCCGGACGCCCCCTCGAGCTCGACCTTGAGGGCCGACTCGGGGGGCACGTCCTGGCTCAGGCAGGCGAGCTGGGCGCTCATGCGCCCACCGTCGGCTGTCCGCCCTCGATCACGCTCATCGACTTCGACAGCTCGGCCTCGATCGAGTCGAGCAGACGCTGCTCGACCGACTCGACACCGATCGCCTGGATGAGCTCGGCGAAGAAGCCGCGCACCACGAGACGACGCGCGTCGGCCTCGGGGATGCCGCGAGCCTGCAGGTAGAACAGCTGCTCGTCGTCGAAGCGGCCCGTGGCGCTCGCGTGGCCAGCACCCTCGATGAGACCTGTCTCGATCTCGAGGTTGGGGACCGAGTCGGCGCGCGCGCCGTCGGAGAGCACGAGGTTGCGGTTGAGCTCGTAGGTGTCGGTGCCCTCGGCCTCGGCACGGATGAGCACGTCGCCCACCCACACCGTGTGGGCACCGGCGCCCTGGAGCGCACCCTTGTAGGTGACCCGCGACTTGCAGCTCGGGACCGCGTGGTCCACGAACAGGCGGTGCTCCTGGTGCTGGTCGGCGTCGGCGAAGTACAGACCGACCATCTCGACCTCGCCGCCCTCGGCCGTGAACTCGGCGTCGGGGGTGACCCTGACGACGTCGCCGCCGAAGGTCACGACGATGTGCTTGACCTTGGCGTCACGGCCCAGACGGATGCGGTGCGACGACGCGTGGACCGCGCCCTCGGACCAGTCCTGGACGCTCACGAGCGTGAGGTGCGCGCCGTCGTCGACGACGACCTCGACGGTCTCGGTCAGCGTCGCGCGGCCGATGTGGTCGAGGACGACCACGGACTCGCTGAGCGCTCCGGCGTGCACGAGCAGGTGGCTCGCGCTCGGGGTGTCGTCGATGCCCTCGACGCGGATCGAGGTGACCTCGGAGACGACGGCCTGTGCCGGGATCGACACGACCGTGGCCTCCTCGACCGAGGCCCAGGCGGTGACCGCGGTGCGGTCGCCCGGGACCCCGGCACGGCCGAGACGCTCGTCGTCACGCGGGACGATCTGCACCTCGACCTCGGGGGCCTCGACGACGGTCGTGCGGACGCCGCGCGAGCTCAGGCCGGTCTCGAACAGGGGCGCGAGACGGGAGACCGGCGAGAAGCGCCACTCCTCCTCGCGACCCGTCGGGACCGTGATGACCTCGGGGTCGAAGGACGTCACGCGCTCGGCGCGCGAGCCCTGCGGTGTGCCGCCGACCCCGTGCGTGTGCGCGCCCTCGACGGCGGCACGGCTGTGGTCCGTGCTCAGGCCGGCGACCGTGGCGTCAGGGGTGGTGGACTCTGTCTGGGTGGTCATCAGCCGACGGACCCTTCCATCTGCAGCTCGATGAGGCGGTTGAGCTCGAGGGCGTACTCCATGGGGAGCTCGCGCGCGATGGGCTCGACGAACCCGCGCACGATCATCGCCATGGCCTCGGTCTCGGCCATGCCTCGGGACATGAGGTAGAACAGCTGGTCCTCGCTCACCCGCGAGACCGTGGCCTCGTGACCCATCGAGACGTCGTCCTCGCGGACGTCGACGTAGGGGTAGGTGTCGGAGCGGGAGATCTGGTCGACGAGCAGCGCGTCGCACAGGACCGTCGAGGCCGAGTGCTCGGCACCCTCGAGGACCTGGACCAGACCGCGGTACGAGGTCCGGCCGCCACCGCGGGCGACAGACTTCGAGACGATCGAGGAGGAGGTGTGGGGGGCGGCGTGCACCATCTTGGCACCGGCGTCCTGGTGCTGGCCCTCACCCGCGAAGGCGATGGACAGCGTCTCGCCACGGGCGTGCTCGCCCATGAGGTAGATGGCCGGGTACTTCATGGTCACCTTGGAGCCGATGTTGCCGTCGACCCACTCCATGGTCGCGCCCTCGGCGGCCGTGGCGCGCTTGGTCACGAGGTTGTACACGTTGTTCGACCAGTTCTGGATGGTCGTGTAACGCACGCGGGCGTTCTTCTTGACGATGATCTCGACCACGGCCGAGTGCAGCGAGTCCGACTTGTAAATCGGCGCCGTGCAGCCCTCGACGTAGTGCACGTAGGAGCCCTCGTCGGCGATGATCAGCGTCCGCTCGAACTGACCCATGTTCTCGGTGTTGATGCGGAAGTACGCCTGGAGCGGGATCTCGACGTGCACGCCCGGGGGGACGTAGACGAAGGAGCCGCCGGACCAGACCGCGGTGTTGAGCGCGGCGAACTTGTTGTCGCCCGCGGGGATGACCGAGCCGAAGTACTGCTCGAAGATCTCCGGGTGCTCACGCAGACCGGTGTCGGTGTCGAGGAAGATGACACCCTGCTCCTCCAGGTCCTCGCGGATCTGGTGGTAGACGACCTCGGACTCGTACTGGGCCGCGACGCCGGAGACGAGGCGCTGCTTCTCAGCCTCGGGGATGCCGAGCTTGTCGTACGTCGCCTTGATGTCGGCCGGCAGGTCTTCCCAGCTGGTGGCCTGCTTCTCGGTCGAGCGGACGAAGTACTTGATGTTGTCGAAGTCGATGCCCGAGAGGTCAGAGCCCCAGTTCGGCATGGGCTTCTTCTCGAAGAGCTTGAGCGACTTGAGACGGAGCTTGAGCATCCACTCGGGCTCGTTCTTCAGAGCGGAGATGTTGCGGACGACGTCTTCGTCCACGCCGCGGCGGGCGAGTGCGCCAGCGGCGTCGGAGTCGTGCCAGCCGTAGCCGTACGACCCGATCGAGGCGATGATCTCCTCGTCGCTCTGCGTCTGCGGAGCGTTCGCGGTGTCTTGCGTGGGGGCGCTCATCTTGTTCCTTCCATGGGCCGTCGGATCACGGTGGGTTCGGGGGTGTCGGAGAAGTCTTCGGAGCCGGCTGGGCCAGCAGCGTCGGTGCCCACGGGGCCCGGTGGTTCGGGGACCCCGGGCCGGGCGGATCTCGTCCGCGGCATCGGCACGTGCACGGGCACGTTGGTCGTGCAGACGTGACCGCCGTTGGCGAGGGTCACGAGGCGCTGGGTGTGCGAGCCCAGGAGGCGCGAGAAGACCTGCGCCTCGGCGTCGCACAGCTGGGGGAACTGGGCCGCGACGTGCGCGACAGGGCAGTGCCCCTGGCAGAGCTGGACCGTCGAGGTTCCCTCGACGGGGCGGACCGACGCCGCGAAGCCGTCGGCAGAGAGCGCGTCCGCGAGCTGGCGGACCCGGCCGTCGACGTCGTCGGCCGTCACGACAGCGGAGTAGCGCTCCTCGAGCTCGAGCATCCGGCCCTGGGCGAACTCCTCGACAGCGCCGTCACCGGCGATCTCTGCGAGGAACCGCAGAGCCTGGCTCGCGATGTCGGGGTACTCCCCCGAGATCTCGGCGTGGGCGCGGTCGGTCGCGACGTAGGAACGGGCGGGGCGTCCACGCCCACCCGTCGGACGACCGACGTGGACCGCGACCAGGCCGTCGTCCTCGAGACAGCCCAGGTGGCGGCGGATGCCGGCCGCGCTGAGGTCGAGCATCCGGGCGAGGGCTGCGGCAGTCACCGGCCCGTCGGACAAGACGTGCTGGAGCACCCGGGCCCGGGTGGTCGACTCGTGGTCGACCCCTTCGGCGGGACGGGGCGCGGGGAGCCGGGCGGACGTGGCGTGCGGCGCGCGGGGCGTGATGGTCATGCTCGTCCTCCTCGTGCTCTCGTCGGTGCTGGGTCGGCCTGTCGTGACGACTGGTCGTGGTTCCTGCGACGGGTGTCGAGCAGGGGCGCGTGGGCTCGCGCACTTTAGACAACATACTTATGGGCTAAATGCATTCCCGCAAGCAAGGAGAGCCTCACCTGGGCCGATGCAGCCGTGACGGTGGGCACACGCCGACGCCGACCGGGCCGCCCACCCACGCCTCTCACGCCGCTGGCGCCCACTAGACTCATCGATCGTGCCCTCCAACCCCGCAGTCGAGATCACCGGCCTCGTCAAGAGGTACGACGGCCGAGAGATCGTCCGCAGCCTCGACCTCACCGCCCACCACGGCCAGGTGACCGCCGTCCTCGGTCCCAACGGCGCCGGCAAGACGACGACGATCGAGTGCTGCGAAGGGCTGCGCCTGCCCGACGC
>Ga0247813_10000530_pt1 | contig 34918 bp, 29 predicted proteins | sample UWRJL169409C1_FD_180719 | JGI IMG/M metagenome (GOLD analysis project Ga0247813, IMG submission 180719) | Plant litter microbial communities from Arlington Agricultural Research Station in Wisconsin, United States - UWRJ-L169-409C-1 | ecosystem: Environmental > Terrestrial > Plant litter >... | reverse complement strand
GGCGTCGGGGGAGGCGAGGTCGGCCTTGGTGAGGCAGAGCAGGACGTCCATGCCGGCGTCGTAGGCGGCGACCACGCAGCGGTCGATCATGCGGGTGCGGGGCTCGGGGTCGGCCAGGGCCGTGACGATGACGAGCTGGTCGGCGTTCGCGACGATGATGCGCTCGTAGGGATCGGTGTCGTCGGCCGTGCGGCGCAGGACCGTGGTGCGCTCGGTGATCCGGACGATGCGGGCGAGGCTGCCCTCTTCTCCGGAGGTGTCACCCACGACATCGACCCTGTCGCCGCAGACGACACGCTGCCGGGTCAGCTCGCGTGCCTTCATCGCCGAGATCACGTGCTCGTCAGGCTGGTCCTCGTCGAGCAGGAGCGTGTAGCGGCCGCGGTCGACACCGGTGACGAGGCCCGAGACGGCGTCCTCGTGCTCGGGGCGCGTCTTGGTCCGCGGGCGCGAGCCCCGCTTGCTCGGACGGCTGTGGAAGTCGGACTCGTCGATCGGGCGTCGTCCCACGGCGGTCAGGCTCCCGCGCCCTGTGCGGCGAGCATGCCGGACCACAGGTCCGTGAAACCGGGGAGGGTCTTGGCCGTCGTGCCGACGTTCTCGACCTGTACCCCGGGCACCCGCAGGCCGACGATCGCCCCGGCTGTCGCCATGCGGTGGTCGTGGTAGGTCTCGAAGACCCCGCCGTGCAGCGGGCGCGGGGTGATGACCAGCCCGTCGCTGGTCTGCTCGGCCTGCCCGCCGAGGCGGGTGATCTCGGTCGCGAGGGCCGCGAGACGGTCTGTCTCGTGCCCGCGCAGGTGTGCGATGCCGCGCAGCCTGCTGGGGGAGTCGGCGATCGCTGCGAGGGCGGCGATGGTCGGGGCGAGCTCGCCCGCGGCGTGCAGGTCGACGTCGATCCCGTGGACCTCACCTGTCCCGGTGACTGCCAGGACGTCGCCCTCGAGGTGCGCGGAGCCGCCCATGCGGGTCAGCAGCTCGGCCATCATGGCGCCGGGCTGGGTGGTGGTGGCCGGCCACCCCGGCACGCGGACCGTGCCACCGACCACGAGGGCTGCGGCGAGGAAGGGGCCGGCGTTGGAGAGGTCGGGCTCGACCCTGACGTCGCGCGCTGCGACTGGGCCCGGTGAGACCTGCCAGATCGCCGGTCGGGAGTCGTCGACGACCACGCCGGCCTCGCGCAGCAGCTCGACGGTCATGTCGATGTGCGGGATGCTCGGCAGCGTCGTGCCCGTGTGGCGCAGCGTGAGTCCCTGCTCGAAGCGCGCTGCGGCCACCAGCAGACCCGAGACGAACTGGCTCGACGCGGAGGCGTCGACGTCGACCGACCCGCCGCGGACCGAGCCTGTGCCGTGGATGGTGAAGGGGAGCAGCCCACGCCCGCCGTCGTCGACGCGCACGCCGAGACCACGGAGCCCGTCGAGAATCGGTCCCATCGGACGGACCCTGGCGCCCTCGTCGCCGTCGAGGGTCACCCGGGCGCCGGAGAGCGCGGCGACAGCCGGGACGAAGCGCATGACGGTGCCGGCCAGCCCGCAGTCGACCGTGACGTCCCCGGCGACCGCGCCGGGGGTGATGTGCCACTCGCTCGGGCTCTCGCCCTCGACGACGGTCGCACCGAGGGACCGGAGCGCTGCGACCATGAGGTCGGTGTCGCGGCTGCGCAGCGCGCCGCGCAGGGTGCCCGGGCCGTCGGCGAGCGCGGCGAGCACCAGGAACCGGTTTGTGAGCGACTTCGAGCCGGGGACCTCGACCGTCGCGTCGAGCCGGCCAGGGGCTGCTGCCAGAGTCGGCGCAGCCCAGAGGTCGGCGTGCTCGGCGGGGCTCGTCGTGGGGGTGCTCGTCATGGTCCCCAGGTTATGGCACCGGGTGCCGAGACCGTGAAGCGGTCTCGGCACCCGGTGGCGTGCGAGGGCCCCGCGGACGGGGCTGGAGAGCTGGGGTCAGTCAGGGGTGACCGCGTCGACGACCTTCGTCTTGGCGGAGGACGCAGCCTTGCTCACCTTCGCGACCCGCGCTGCGCGCGCAGCCGTGGTCTCCTTGGCGGCCTTGATCGCGGCGTGCTGGTCGCGAGCGTTCTCGATCCGCCACGACATCCCGGGGCGTCCCTCGGTGTCGACGCCGGCGAGCAGCGCAGCGCCGAGGGCGCCGAGCCTGCGGACGAACCGCTCCGTCCGCACGGAGCGGGAGACCGGGCCGGAGGTGAAGGGCTGGTCGGCGAGGGCGACCGGGACCGTCAGCGCGGCGAGGAGCAGGGCCGAGCGGCGCGGTGCGCGACCCGTGGCCATCGACACGGCGGCGGCGACGGTGAGCGCGCCGTGCACGCGGACAGCGGTCTTGAGCTGGTTCTCCGTGAGCGGGGCCTGGCCGATCCGGGAGGTGACCTGGTCTGCCGGACCGCGCGCCGCCACGGCGTGCGCCGCAGGGTGGCGGAGGGCGTCGAGGCCGTCGTGCACGAACCAGGTGGCCAGCAGGGGTCGGGCGATCTTGCGCAGCAGCATCGGTGGGTCTCCTCACGACCAGGGTCCGGCAGGTCCCGCTGTGCCCGGCCGGGAGCAGCTGGTCCAGCAGGTCCCGCGGGGTCTCGCAGGTGCTGGCGCCGGGGTCGGCGCCGTCTGGCTCCGACTCTATCGCCGGACGTGGGCGGACGCCGCGCGAAGGACGTCGCGGAGGCGACCGGGAATGCGTGCGGCCGCAGTCGTGTTGACGCCCTCGTGACATGCGTACTGGAACAGACGACGACCACCCGGGCTGCCCGTGCAGGCACCGGGGTGCCTGTGGGACTAGGCTCGGTCGTGATGACTGAAGACACCCACCGCGCGCCCGAGGCCGAGGGCGACGCCGAACGGACCCGACGGTTCGAGCGTGACGCGCTCGCGCACCTCGACCAGCTGTACTCCGCCGCGCTGCGGATGACCCGCAACCCGAGCGACGCCGAGGACCTGGTCCAGGAGACCTTCGCCAAGGCCTTCGCGGCCTTCCACCAGTACAGGCCTGACACCAACCTCAAGGCCTGGCTGTACAGGATCCTCACCAACACCTTCATCAACACGTACCGCAAGAAGCAGCGCGAGCCCCAGCAGTCTGCTGCCGAGGACGTCGAGGACTGGCAGATCGCCCGGGCGGCGTCGCACACCTCGACGGGTCTGCGGTCGGCCGAGGCCGAGGCGCTCGACAGGCTGCCGGACTCAGACGTCAAGCGGGCCCTCCAGGAGATCCCGGAGGACCGTCGCATCGCGGTGTACCTCGCGGACGTCGAGGGCTTCCCGTACAAGGAGATCGCCGAGATCATGGGCACGCCGATCGGCACCGTGATGTCGAGGCTGCACCGTGGGCGTGGCCAGCTGCGCGCGCTGCTGACGGACTACGCGGCCGACCGAGGATTCGCAGGGGCAGACCGTACGGCAGGGACGACGAGCACGAAGGGGGAACGGTGAGAGACGACGACAGCTGCGACGAGGTGATGAAGCACCTCTTCGAGTTCCTGGACTCCGAGATGACCACCTCGGACGCCGAGAAGATGCGCGTGCACGTCGCCGAGTGCTCTCCGTGCCTCGCCGAGCTCGGCATCGACGAGATGGTCAAGCGTCTGCTCCGCCGCTCGTGCACCGAGCAGGCGCCCGAGCACCTGCGGGTGCGCATCCACACCCAGATCACGCTGCTCAGCGAGGGCTGAGCACCACCGGGCGAGCAGGCCCGCCGGTGCCTCGGCCGAGTCACGTGCGCACGTGACACGTCAGGCTGTACCGGAGCACCGGATCCGGGCGCTCACCCCCAGACGCACGAAGGGCCCCGTCGCAGCTGCGACGGGGCCCTTCGTGTACGTATCGACGAATCAGGCGTTGGGACGCTTGCCGTGATTCGCTGCGCTGCCCTTACGGCTGCGACGCTTGCGTCCGCGCTTGCTCATGGTTACTCCCTGACGTCGAAGGACTGGTTGGTCGCGCGCGACAGCGCACGAGCCTCGTCTCTATGGTCCCACACATAGGACAGTGCCTCGAACCCGGGCGTGGCGGCGGCTGTCACCTGCCCTCGTGCCTCAAGTCTCGCTGCGCTCCTGCCGATGGATCGCACGTGAGCGAAACGCGCCAGTCCGTCATCCCGCTGCTCCACGCCCTCGCGAGCACCGGAGCCTCCGACCTGCACTGCAAGGTCGGCTCCTCGCCGCGCGTCAGGGTCGACGGCCGGCTGCGCAAGCTGCAGGTCGCCCCGCTCGAGCCCTCCGACACCCTGTCGATGCTCGCCGAGGTGCTCCCCGACTCCTTCCTGAGCGACTTCGAGCGCAACCACGAGGCGGACTTCGCCTACCAGCTCGACGGCGTGGGCCGGTTCCGCGTGAACGCCTACCAGGCCCGCGGGCACGTCGGGCTCGTGCTGCGCCGGGTGACCGAGGGGACCGTGTCGCTCTCCGAGCTCGGGCTGCCCGAGATCGTCGGGGAGCTCGCCCTGGAACCCCGAGGCCTCGTCCTCGTCACCGGACCGACGGGCTCGGGCAAGACGACGACCCTCGCCTCGATGGTCGACCTCATCAACACGCTCCGTGAGGTCAACATCATCTCGATCGAAGACCCGATCGAGGTGCTCCACGAGGACAAGAAGGCGATCATCTCCCAGCGGGAGGTCCGCCACGACACCAACGACTTCGGCTCGGCCCTGCGCGCGGCCATGCGCCAGGACCCCGACGTGATCCTCGTCGGCGAGATGCGCGACTCCGAGACCGTGCGGGCTGCGCTCGCGGCCGCCGAGACCGGGCACCTGGTCATGTCGACCCTGCACACCATCGACGCGCAGGAGACCGTCAACCGGGTGGTCGACTTCTTCCCGCCGCACGAGCAGACGCAGGTCCGTGCCGCGCTGTCGCAGTCGCTGCGCGGGGTCGTCTCGCAGCGGCTCGTGCGCCGGGCGGACACCGCCGGGCGCCGGGTGGTCTGCGAGGTCATGGTCAACACCGGACGCACGGCCGAGGCGATCGTCGACCCCGCGAACAACCCGCCGCTGCTCGACCTCATCGCCGACGGCGGCTACTACAAGATGCAGACCTTCGACCAGCACCTCTTCGACCTGGTCCGCGACGGCGTGGTCGGCTACGAGGACGCGTGCGCCGTCGCGACGAACCCGCAGGACCTCACGGTCGAGCTGCGCGGTGCAGGTCTGATCGGCTGAGGGGGAACGCGAGACGGCTCTTGACATCGCCCGCAGGCCGCCCCTACCTTTCAGTCATACGATTAACCGACTCGATGGAGAGCAGCGATGGTGCGACGTACCCAGCCCGTGACGATGAAGGATGTCGCGGAGCGTGCAGGTGTCTCGCAGGCGACCGTCTCGCTCGTCCTCAACCGTGTGCACGGCAGCAGGGTCGCCGACGCCACCCGGGCCCGGGTCATGGACGCCGTGCGGGACCTCGGGTACCGCACCAACGCCTTCGCCAAGTCCTTGCGCAGCGGCGAGTCCGGGATGATCGGCTTCATCTCCGACGAGGTCGCGAGCTCGCCTTTCGCAGGTGAGCTCCTCAAAGGCGCGCAGCTCTTGGCCTGGGAGACCGGCAACGTGATCCTCGGGGTCGACACCTTCGGCGACCCCGGGCTCGAGGCTGCGGCCGTCGACACGATGCTGTCCTACAGGGTCCGGGGCGTCGTCTACGCCTCGATGTTCCACAGGGTGGTAGAGGTGCCCGAGGGGCTCGCCGGCGTCCCGACAGTGGTCGTCAACGCCCAGGACAGCGCCGGGCGGGTCCCGAGCGTCTTCCCTGACGAAGAGCTCGGCGGCTACACGGCGACCCGGCATCTGGTCGAGGCCGGTCACACCCGGATCGCGATGATCAACATCCAGTCACCGGACAGCACGCTGCCTGCGGGGATCGGACGTCTCGCCGGCTACCGCCGGGCCCTCGACGAGGCCGGGATCGCCGAGCGGCCGGACTGGGTCCGCTACGGCACCGGGATCGTCGAGGACGGGCTCGCGCTCACCACTGAGCTCATGTCCGCCTCCGACCGTCCCACAGCGATCTTCTGCGGGAACGACCGCACGGCCTGGGGTGCCTACAGAGCCCTCGAGAGGCTCGGTCTGAGGACCCCGCAGGACTGCTCGATCGTCGGTTTCGACAACCACCAGATGGTCGCCCCCTATCTCGACCCGGGGCTCACGACGCTCGAGCTCCCGTACGAGCAGATGGCCACCACGGCCGTCGAGATCCTTCTCTCTGGCGCTCCGGACACCGCCGGTGCGCATCCCGTCGAGTGCTCGCTGATCTCTCGTGGATCGGTGACCGAGGCAAAGGTGCCCGCATGACCACGAAGTCCCCACCCCGGAGCGCGCAGACGCGCCCGGTGCGACGTCCCGCAGGCTTCCGGCAGACGCTGAGGCGTGCCCGGCGGAGCTGGCAGTTATACGTATTACTTGCCCCCGCGCTGCTCTCGGTCCTCGTCTTCAAGTACTGGCCGATGTACGGGGCCCAGATCGCCTTCCGCAACTACAACCCGGCCGACGGCTTCTCCGGGAGCCCGTGGGTCGGTCTCGAGCACTTCGAGCGCTTCATCAGCTCGTTCCAGTTCGAGAGGCTCCTGGCCAACACCCTCACGGTCAACGCTCTCGGGCTGCTCATCGCCTTCCCCGTGCCGATCATCCTCGCGCTGATCGTCAACCAGCTGCAGAGCGACAGGTTCAAGAAGTTCACGCAGACGGTCCTGTACTCGCCGTCGTTCATCTCGGTCGTCGTGGTCGTCGGCATGATCCACCTGCTGTTCTCGCCCCAGTCGGGGATCGTCAACAACGCGATCGTCGCCCTCGGCGGGGACCCGATCTTCTTCATGGGGTCGCCCGACTGGTTCCGGCCCCTGTACATCGGGTCGGACATCTGGCAGAACGCCGGCTTCTCGATGATCGTCTACCTCGCGGCGCTCACCGCGATCGACCCCTCGCTGCACGAGGCGGCCCGGGTCGACGGCGCCGACAGGTGGCAGAGGATCCGGCACATCGACATCCCGGGGATCCTCCCGGTCGTGACGATCTTGTTCATCCTGGCGATCGGCAACCTCTTCAACCTCGGGTTCGAGAAGGTCCTGCTCATGCAGACCGATCTCAACCTGCCGACCTCCGAGGTGATCCAGACCTACGTGTACAAGGCAGGGCTGCAGCAGGCGCAGTTCAGCTATTCGGCCGCGATCGGCCTGTTCAACTCCCTGATCAACCTCGTCCTGCTCCTGACGTTCAACCGGATCGCCAGGCGCGCAGGCCAATCGAGCCTCTGGTGATGACGCCATGACCCACACGATCTCTCCGACGAGCCCTGCCACCGATGCAGGCTCGAACCCGCCGCCACGTCAGCCTCGCAGGCTGCCACCCCTGCGGTCCTTCCGGGAACGCTTCGGCGACCCCGCGTTCACCGTCGTCTCGATCGGCACCCTGCTGGTCGCGATCGCCGTGATCCTCTACCCGCTCTACTTCATCGTCATCGCCTCGTTCAGCGAGCCCTCGGCGATCCTCAACGGCCAGGTGTGGCTCTGGCCGAAGGGCTTCACGGTCGAGGGGTACCAGCGGATCTTCGCCGACCCGGCGATCCTGAGGGGCTTCGCCAACTCGGTCCTGTACACGGTCCTGGGCACCACGATCAGCGTGGTCCTCATCTTGTGCGGCGCCTACGCGCTGTCCCGCAGGGACCTCTTCGGCCGCAAGGTGATCATGATGGTGTTCATCGCCACGATGTTCATCGACGGCGGTCTCATCGCCCGGTACCTCGTGGTCCGCGACCTCGGCATGCTCGACACGATCTGGGCCGTGGTGCTGCCGGGTTCCGTCGGGGTGTGGAACCTCATCATCGCGCGGGCGTTCTTCGAGAACAACGTCCCCGGTGAGCTGCGCGAGGCCGCCCAGCTGGACGGTGCCAACGACTTCAGGTTCTTCTTCCAGATCGTCCTGGCGCTGTCGAAGCCGCTGATCTTCCTCATGATCATGATCCACCTCGTGGCGAACTGGAACGCCTTCTTCGACGCCCTCATCTACCTCGACGACGAGAGCAAGTACCCCCTGCAGCTGGTGCTGAGGAACGTCCTCATCCAGTCCGAGGTGACCTCCGCCGGAGGCACCGCCGGCCTCGACTCCTACGCCGCTGCTCAACGCCTCGGCGAGCTGATCAAGTACGGGATGATCGTGATCTCGAGCATCCCTCTCCTGGTCGTGCTGCCGTTCATGCAGAAGCACTTCACCAAGGGCGCCCTGCTCGGCGCTGTGAAGAGCTGATCCGCCCATGCTCCCCCTGATGCGCCGAACCGACAGGAAGACCCTCATGAGACACCGCCGTTTCACCACAGTCACCACGCTCACCGTCACCGGCTCGCTGCTGCTGGCCGCCTGCGGAGGAGGGGGTGGCGGAGCCGTCGACGACCAGTCGGCCGACGTCGGCCTCAACCTCGAGGGGCTGCCGGTCGTCGACACGAAGATCACGCTGACCTTCGGCGGGACGAAGTCCGCCCTCGCCCCCGACTACGGCGACATGGAGCTCGTCCAGCAGTGGGAGAAGGACACCAACATCGCGATCGACTGGACCAACCTCCCCGAGCAGGTCTACGCCGAGAAGAAGAACCTCATGCTCGCAGGCGACAGCCTGCCCGACGTCCTCTACAACACGGGTCTGAGCGACGCCGAGATCGTCCAGAACGGCAGCAACGGGACGCTGCTGCCCCTCGAAGACCTCATCGAGGAGTACGCCCCGACGCTCTCTGCGATCCTCGAGGAGCGCCCCGACATCCGGGCGGCGCTCACCGACTCCGAGGGGCACATCTACACGCTTCCCTCGGTCGAAGAGCTCGGGATCCTGCAGTACCCGAACTTCCTGTACATCAACAAGGCCTGGCTCGACGCTCTCGGGCTGGCGATGCCGACGACCGTCGAGGAGTACCACGCGGCCCTCGAGGCCTTCAAGACGCAGGACCCGAACGGCAACGGCAAGGCCGACGAGATCCCGCTGTCCTTCAGGACCGACTCCTTCTGCGCCAACCCGCACGACCTCGTCGCAGCCCTCGGCGGCCAGCCGGAGAACAACGACCACCGCATCGTCCGGGACGGGAAGGTGCAGTTCACCGCGAGCACCGACGAGTACCGCGCCGGGATCGAAGGCCTCTCCGAGTGGTACTCCCAGGGTCTGATCGACCCTGAGTCCTTCTCGCAGGACGACGTGGCCTACCTGTCCAAGGGCAAGGCCGAGACCCCGGTCCTCGGGTCGTTCTTCTGGTGGGAGCTCGAGGAGATGGTCGGCGACGACCGCGCCGGCGACTTCGCGATGCTCGGCGTCCTCGAGGGTGTCGACGGAGAGCGCCTGGCGAGCGTGGCGAACAACCAGGAGATCAGCCGCGGGGCGATGGCGATCACCCGTGCCAACGCCTACCCGGCAGCGACCATGCGCTGGGCAGACCGCCTGTACGACCCGGTGATGTCTGCGCAGGCCAGCTGGGGCCCGCTCGGCGTGACCCTCGAAGAAGATGCCGACGGCATGCTGGTCCAGATCCCTGCCGCCGAGGGCGAGTCTGAGGGCGAGCGACGCCAGAAGGTCGCCCCCGGCGGCCCGAAGATCACCACGGCCGAAGACTTCGAGACCGTCGTGGCCCCCGAGCCGCGCGCCAAGGTCCGCCAGGACCTCGTCGAGGAGTACTACGCCCCCTACGCGGCCAACGAGGCCTACCCCCCGGTCCTGCTCTCGACCGACGAGCTCGACCGGACGTCCTTCGTCGTGACCGACATCAACAGCCTGGTGAAGGAGAAGTTCGCCAGCTGGATCGTCGAGGGCACCGTCGGGGCCGAGTGGGACGGCTATGTCTCGACCCTCGAGTCGATGGGCGTCGACGACGTGACCGCGACCTACCAGCAGGCCTACGACCGCTTCCAGCAGGGCGGCGCCTGACCACCGAGCCGGAGCGGGCGCACCGCCCGCTCCGGCTCCGGCCGCCCCCTCGCCGCACGACGACCCCTCGACTCTTCAGGAGCCACACCGTGACCTTCCCCCCTCCCTCCACGGGCACAGTCCCCTCGCTGCGTCCCGTCGCCCACTTCACGGCGCGCGACACCTGGCTCAACGACCCCAACGGTCTGCTGTTCCACGACGGCACCTATCACCTCTTCTTCCAGAACAACCCGCAGGGGTCGACCTGGGGGGAGATCTCGTGGGGGCACGCGACCTCGACCGACCTCGTGACCTGGCAGGAGCAGGACGTCGCGATCTGGGCGACCGACGACGAGATGGCCTTCTCGGGCAGCGCCGTCGTCGACAGCCAGAACACCAGCGGGCTCGCAGGGCCCGGTGAGACGGCCCTCGTGGCGGTCTACACCAGCGCGGCCCGCCCTCGCGCCGGTTCGCCGGGGATCCAGTCGCAGTCGCTGGCCTACAGCGTGGACTCCGGAGCCACCTGGACCAGGTACGCGGGGAACCCGGTCCTGGACATCGGGTCGACCGAGTTCCGCGACCCGAAGGTCTTCTGGTTCGACGCAGAGACCGCAGCCGACGGCAGCCCCGGGGAGGGGCAGGGCCACTGGGTGATGGTCGCCGTCGAGGCCGTCGACAGGCGTGTGGTCCTCTACACCTCACCCGACCTCCTCTCGTGGACCTACGCCTCGGCCTTCGGCCCGGCGCACGCGACCGGAGGAGTGTGGGAGTGCCCCGACCTCTTCCCGCTCGTCGTGCAGGAGACCGGCGAGACCCGCTGGGTGCTCGTCGTCAGCCTCAACCCCGGTGGGATCGCCGGAGGATCAGGCTCGCAGTACTTCGTCGGAGACTTCGACGGGACGACCTTCGTCGCGGAGCGCCTGTCGACCTCGACCGACCCCGCCGACCACGACTGGCTCGACTACGGCCGTGACTACTACGCCGCGGTCTCCTTCAACCACGTCCCGGACGGTCGACGCCTGATGGTCGGGTGGGCCAGCAACTGGGAGTACGCCAACGAGACCCCGACAGCTCCGTGGCGCTCGGCGATGTCCCTCGTCCGGGAGGTCGACCTCGTGCTGGGCGCGGACGGGCGTCACCGGGTGCGCCAGCACCCCGTCCTGCCTCCGGCGGAGGTCCTGCCGGGTGTCTTCGAGCTCTCCGTGCCCTGCGGCGCGGGGGACCGGACAGCCCTCGTGCTCACCGGTGACGACGGCGGGTCGGATCGGCTGGTCCTCACGGTCGACGGGGACGAGCGCAGCATCACCTGCGACAGGACGCAGAGCGGTGCCGTCGACTTCCACCCGGCCTTCCCCTCGGTCGACTGGGCACCGCTGCCGGTCGGGGCGGACGACGTCGTCGACGTCGTCGTGGTGGTCGACGCGACTGTCGTCGAGGTCTACGTCGGGGGTGGGCTGGTGACGCTCACCGAGCAGGTGTTCCCGTCGAGCCCCTTCACCCGCCTCGACCGCGAGGTCCTCAGCACCGCAGGCTAGGTCTGGGCGGGGCGCGTCGTCGCCGGGTCGGGTGCACGTCTCTGGTGACGCCCAGCCAGGGCGTCTACGGTGGGACGACGAGGTGCACGGACCCGGCCGGGCGCAGAGCCGACGAGCCGACGTGCACCGCCCCGACGACAGGAGTGTGTGCATGCGCAACGAGACCTGGGTCATCGCGGAGCCGCGGACCCTGACGACCTCTGTGGTGGCCAACGCGGCCGACGCTGCGGCAGCCTTCGGCGAGCAGCCGACCTTCGGCGCCGGGGACGGGCCCGTGACCCGCGTGGTCGTCTCGCTGACGGGCGGCTCGGTCCGCGTGGAGGCGCACGACAGGGTCGACGTCGAGCTCGACGTCCTCGCGCTGTCCGACCGTCCCGTCGTCGCCCGGCTGGAGGGGGAGACCTTCTCGGTCTCCTACGACTTCTCGGGTGTCGAGGGCCTGGTCGACAGGGTCAAGAGCTTCTCGGGCAAGGACACCGCTGACGTGGTCGTGCGGGTCCCGCGCGCCGCGACGGTCAAGGTCACCACGGCGCGCTCCGACGTGAGCGTGCAGGACGTCGAGGCCCCGGTCACCGTCACCACGGCGAGCGGCTCGGCCGAGGCTGTCAGCCTCACCGGTCCGTTGTCCCTGACCACGGCCTCCGGACGGGCAGCCGTCACGCAGCACACGGGTCCGGTCACCGTCCGGACGGTCTCGGGCACGGCGCACGTGGCGGGCACGATCACCCGGGCGGACGTGCAGACAGTCTCGGGTCAGGTCGCCCTCGAGCTGGCCGGCAGCGCCGGTCACGTGAGCACCAAGACGGTGTCCGGGCGCATCTCGGTGCGGGTCGCCCCCGGCACGGGCATCGACCTCAAGGCGCGCACCGTGACCGGGACGGCGTCCTTCGACGGCGAGCGGATCACGGGGGAGAACCGCACGGCGCAGATCGTCCGCGCCGAGGCCGGCGCGACGCTCTTCGTCGACGCCAGCACGGTCTCCGGAGACGTCACGGTCTCGCACACGCTCTGACAGCGACAGCGACAGCGAGCGCGGCGGTCGGTGTCAGGTGGTCTGAGCATCCTGCCTGACCGGACCAGACGCTCGCACGACGAGAGCCCGCCCCTCAGGGGATGGGCTCTCGTCATGTGTCACGTCGTCGTGCGACGCATCGCCGGGTGTGTCGCCGCTGGCCGCACGGTGCTTGCCCCCTAGCGGCCGTCCGCGAGCCCTCAGGCTGACGCGTCGTCGTCCGGCAGACCCAACCAGCCGTACCAGCCCGTGTGCAGGACGAGCCACGCCATGAGTCCGTAGCCGGCCTGGCCGGGGTACGGGACGCCGTTCGCGGCGATGTCGCCGAGCCACTGCTCGTGGTCGACGAGGGGGGTGAAGGTGTCCACGTAGGGCACGCGGCGGCGGTTGGCCACGTCACCGAAGGCCGACGACAGCTCGGCGAGCCGTTCGCGGTCGGCGTCCGCACCGGGGGGCGGACCGACGACGAAGGCCGGGATGCGCCGGGAGTCGGCGACGTCGAGCATGTTCGCGAGGTTGAGACGGCTGCGGGCGACCGACAGGTCGGCGTCGACGTCAGCGCGGCCGAGGGCGATCACGAGCCTGTGGTCGACCTCGGGGGCGCCTGTCGCCCGACGGTTGAACTCACCCTCCCAGCGGGCGCTGAGCGCTGTCGTCGTCTCGCCGGGGACCACGAGCGGGAAGACCATCGTCAGCGCTGGGGAGTGGGTGCGGGCGGTGACCCGCCCGAGCCAGCCGAGGCCCTTCGGGTCCCCGACGCCTGCGGCGAGCTCGTCTCCGACGACGCAGATGCGGAGCTGGTCCTGGCCTGGCGATGTCACGGGTGCTCCTGGTCGTTCGGTGCTGGGGGACGGCGAGGGATGCCGGGCGTCCGGTCGTGCTGAGCCTGTCACGGCTGCTGAGCCCATTCTCCGTCAGGTCGGCGCGCCAGACGCGGAACGGGCGCCCGCCACGCCTTCGCGTGTCGTGCGCCCGTCCACGGGGAGCGGTCGTGCAGCCGGGTCAGCGGGCGAAGGCGCGCTCGACCAGGTCGGTCTGCTCGGCGAGGTGCTTCTTGGCCGAGCCGGCCGCGGGCGAGGCCGACGCCGTGCGCGAGACGACGCGCATCTCGCGGCCGATGGCCTCGGGGGCGTTGAGCGCGATGAAGGGCCACGCGCCCTGGTTCTCGGGCTCGTCCTGGACCCAGACGACCTCGGCGTCACCGAAGGGCGCGAGCGCCTCGCGGAGCATCTCGCCCTCGAGCGGGTACAGCTGCTCGAGACGGACGATCGCCGTCGACGTGTCGCCGCTCTTCACGCGGTGCGCGAGCAGGTCGTAGTAGACCTTGCCCGAGCAGAGCAGCACCCGGTCGACCGAGGAGGCAGAGGCCTCGGCCAGGTCGTCGGCGATGATCTCGCGGAAGGTGCCGCTCGTGAAGTCCTCGGTCGGCGAGGCGGCGGCCTTGAGGCGCAGCATCGACTTCGGGGTCATCACCACGAGCGGGCGGCGCGGACGGGCGTAGGCCTGGCGGCGCAGCAGGTGGAAGTACGAGGCCGGGGTGCTCGGGAACGCGACCGTGAGGTTGTCCTCGGCGCAGAGCTGGAGGAACCTCTCCACACGGGCCGAGGAGTGGTCCGGTCCCTGGCCCTCGTAGCCGTGGGGGAGCAGCAGCACGACCGAGGAGTTCTGGCCCCACTTCTGCTCGGCCGACGAGATGAACTCGTCGATGATGGTCTGCGCGCCGTTGACGAAGTCGCCGAACTGCGCCTCCCACAGCACGAGCGCGTCGGGGCGCTCGACCGAGTAGCCGTACTCGAAGCCGAGGGCCGCGAACTCGCTGAGCGAGGAGTCGTAGACCCAGAGCTTCGCCTGGTCGCCCGAGAGGTAGAGCAGCGGGGTCCACTCGGCGCCGGTCTCGCGGTCGTGCATCACGGCGTGGCGCTGCACGAAGGTCCCGCGGCGCGAGTCCTGGCCCGCGAGACGGATCGGCGTGCCCTCCATGAGCAGCGAGCCGAAGGCGAGGATCTCGCCGTAGCCCCAGTCGATGCCACCCTCGGAGGACATCGCCGCACGCTTCTCGAGGAGCTGCGCGAGCTTGGGGTGCACGGTGAAGCCGGCCGGCGGGGTGGCGTGCGCCTGCCCGATGCGGTCGAGGACCGACTGGTCGGTCGCAGTCTTCCAGCCGACCATCGTGCCGGCGTCCTCGCGCTGGGACTCAGGACGCTCGAGACCGGCGACAGGGTCGGAGTTGGCGGGCGGGGTGTAGCCGCCCTCGCGGGTCTCGGTGAAGACACGCTCGAGCTGGGCCTGGTAGTCCTGGAGGACCTGCTCGGCCTCTTCTACGCTGATGTCGCCGCGGGCCACGAGGTTCTCGGTGTAGAGCTTGCGGACCGAGCGCTTGGCCTCGATGAGGTTGTACATGAGCGGCTGGGTCATCGAGGGGTCGTCGCCCTCGTTGTGACCGCGGCGGCGGTAGCAGACCATGTCGATGATGACGTCGCGGTCGAACTCCTCGCGGAACTCGAAGGCGAGCTGCGCGACGCGCACGACGGCCTCGGGGTCGTCGCCGTTCACGTGGAAGATCGGCACCTGGAGGCCCTTGGCCACGTCGGTGCAGTACAGCGTGGACCGCGAGGACGACGGCCCCGTGGTGAAGCCGACCTGGTTGTTGATGACCACGTGGATCGTGCCGCCGGTGCGGTACCCGCGCAGCTGGGCGAGGTTGAGCACCTCGGTCACGACGCCCTGGCCCGCGAAGGCCGCGTCGCCGTGGATGAGGATCGGCAGGACGGAGAACCCGTCGCCGCCGAGGTCGATGCGGTCCTGCTTGGCGCGGACGATCCCCTCGAGGACAGGGTCGACGGCCTCGAGGTGCGAGGGGTTGGCCGCGAGGTACACCTTGGTGGTCGCGCCAGACTCGGAGGTGAAGGTGCCCTCGGTGCCGAGGTGGTACTTGACGTCACCCGAGCCCTGGACGGTGCGCGGGTCCTGGTTGCCCTCGAACTCCGAGAAGATCTGCGCATAGCTCTTGCCCGCGATGTTCGCGAGGATGTTCAGGCGGCCGCGGTGCGCCATGCCGATGCAGACCTCGTCGAGGCCGGCGTCGGCCGCGCTCGACAGCACGCCGTCGAGGAGCGCGATGACCGACTCGCCACCCTCGAGGGAGAAGCGCTTCTGCCCGACGAACTTCGTCTGCAGGAAGGTCTCGAAGGCCTCGGCCGAGTTGAGGCGACGCAGGATGCGCAGCTGCTCCTCACGCGGGGTCCGCTCGTAGCCGGCCTCGAGGCGGGCCTGGAGCCACTTGCGCTGCGTGCGGTCGGCGAGGTGCATGTACTCCGCGCCGATGGTGCGGCAGTAGGAGTCGCGCAGCAGACCGAGGATGTCGCGCAGCGTCGCCTTGGGCTTGGGGCCGAAGCCGTTCACCGGGAAGGTGCGGTCGAGGTCCCACAGCGTCAGGCCGTGCGTCTGGACGTCGAGGTCCGGGTGCTTGCGCTGGCGGTAGGCGAGAGGGTCGGTGTCGGCCATGAGGTGGCCGCGCGAGCGGTAGGAGTGGATGAGCTCGGCGATGCGTGCAGGCTTCGCAGCCTCGGCGTCGGCGTCCACGGTGTTGTCGCGGACCCAGCGCACGGGTTCGTAGGGCACCCGCAGCGAGGCGAAGACGCGGTCGTAGAACCCGTCCTCGCCGATGAGCTTGAGCCCGAGGATCCGCAGGAAGTCGCCCGACTGCGCGCCCTGGATGATGCGGTGGTCGTAGGTCGAGGTGATGGTGAGGACCTTGGAGATCGCCATCTTCGACAGCTGCTCGAGCGAGGCTCCGGCGAACTCGGCCGGGTAGTCCATCGCACCGACGCCGATGATCGCGCCCTGGCCGGTGACCAGACGCGGCACGGAGTGCACGGTCCCGATCGTGCCCGGGTTGGTCAGCGAGATCGTGGCGCCCTGGTGGTCCTCGACCGTGAGCTTGTTGTTGCGGGCGCGGCGGACGATGTCCTCGTAGGCGGCCCAGAACTGCGCGAAGTCCATCGTCTCGGCAGCCTTGATGCTCGGGACGAGGAGCTGGCGGGTGCCGTCGGGCTTCGGGAGGTCGATCGCGAGACCGAAGTTCACGTGGGCCGGCTGGATGACCGAGGGCTTGCCGTCGACGAGCGCGTAGCTCGCGTTCATGGACGGCATCTCCTTGAGGGCCTCGACGAGCGCGAAGCCGATGAGGTGCGTGAAGGAGACCTTGCCGCCACGACCACGGACGAGGTGGTTGTTGATGACGATGCGGTTGTCGACCATCAGCTTGGCCGGCACGGCGCGCACCGACGTCGCCGTGGGGACCGTGAGGCTGGCCTCCATGTTGGAGACGACCCGGGCGGCGGGGCCACGGAGCTTCTGGACGTCGTCCTGCCCCTCGGTCGCCGACGGGGAGGTCCGCACCTTCGCGACCTCGGCGTAGGGGGCCGTCGCGGGCTGGGCTGTGGCGACGGGGGGCTGGGTGGGAGAGTCTGCGTGCACGGCGGCCTCCTGCGACTCGGCGGCCTTCTGGACCTTCTGCGCCTGGCGCGCGGCCTGCTCGCCGTGGGTGCGCGGGGCTGTTGCTGCGGCGCTGGCCTTCTCGGCCGGGGCCTGCTGCGCGGGGGCTGCCGGTGCCGGCGTCGTGGCAGGCTGCGGGGCCGCAGGGGCCGGCGCTGCCTGCGCGGTGCTGCCTGCGGACGCACCGCCGATCGACGAGGTGTCGGGGCTCGCCTCTCCCGGGGTGTAGCTCTCGAAGAAGTCCCACCACGCAGGGTCGACGGCGTTCTTGTCGGCGAGGAACTGCTCGTACAGCTCGTCGACCAGCCACTCGTTGGCTCCGAAGATGGCACTCACAGCACTGATCGACTCTGACTCAGCATTCGAGGACACGGAAGGGTTCGCCCACTTTCGTACAGATCGCTACCGCGGCGCGCGGTATCTGACGCTCCCAGCCTAGGGCCTAAAGACCTAGGTCCCGGACCGTAACCGGGGCTATTCGCCCAGTGACTTTCGTCCGATCTCTCCGGGCTTCACCGCATGGCAAACCCAGGGCAACGAGAGTCTGGTGAACACCCAAAGAGGGTCCGGGCTTCGTCTGTGGCGGGTATGGCTCACGACACGTCGCGCCGCAGCGTCGTGAGCGAGCCGACTGCGGCGAGCACGAGGGCGTAGCCCGCCAGCACGGCCAGACCGGCGCCCCAGGGGAGCACGTCGGCGATCCCGGCGGAGGAGAAGACGCTGCCCCCGGTGATCGCCTCGCCGGCTGCTCCTGGGAGATAGCTGGCCACGCTCGCGCCGACGTCGCCGACCTGGGTCAGGCCGAGCCGCAGCACGGCCTCGAGGAACTGGGTGTAGACGAGGATCACGATGATCGCGAGGACCTGGTTGGTGAGGATCGAGCCGAGGGCGACACCGACGGGGGCCCACACCGTGAGTGCGAGGACGGAGCGTGCGACGAGCGTCCAGGTCTCGCCGTCGCCGAGGAGCGTCGTCGACCCGCCGAGGGCCAGACCTGCGGCTCCGGCGCCGACGGTCGCGAGGGTCGCGACGGTGCCGTAGACGACGCCGATCGGCAGGGCGGCGATCATCTTGGCGACGAGCACGCGGGTGCGTGAGGGGCTCGCGAGGAAGGTGGGGGTGATCGTCTGGTGCCTGTACTCACCCGTCATCGACAGTGCGCCGATGATCACCGGGAAGACGTAGCCGAAGGCTGCGGCCGTCCCGTACACCGAGCTGCGGATGCTGTCGGGCGACGTGAGGCTCGCGCCGTCGCCCGAGTCCAGGCCCGACGTGCCCGCCCCGAGGGACCAGCCGAGGAAGATGCCGATGAAGGCCATGTAGGCGGCCATGACGAGCAGGAGGACCCACCAGAGGCGGGTCGTGACGAACTTCCTGTACTCGCTGCGCAGGGCGACGTTCATGCTGCTGCTCCTGACGTGCTCGGCTGGACGAGCCTGAGGAAGAGGTCTTCGAGGCTGTCGGTCTGGTCGAGGAGCCCGTGCAGCTCGACGCCCGCGGCGAAGGCGGCTGCGCCGACCTGCGCGGTGCTCACGTGGTCGACCTCGAGGGTCGTGCCGTCGGACGACCTGCTCGAGACGTGCCACCGGTGCTCGGCGGCGAGCCTGTCGAGCGCAGGCCCGTCGGGGGAGGTCACGGCGACCCGTGGCGAGGCGAGGGCGCTGAGCTCGGTCATCGACGAGGCGTGGACGAGGCGCCCTCCCGCGATGATCACCACGTCGTCGACGGACTGCTGCACCTCCGAGAGCATGTGGCTCGAGACGAGGACCGTCATTCCCTGCGCGGCGAGGTGCCGCAAGAACCCGCGGAGCCACCGGATGCCCTCGGGGTCCAGGCCGTTCGACGGCTCGTCGAGCAGCAGCACCCGCGGGCTCCCGAGGAGCGTGGTCGCGAGGGCGAGGCGCTGGCGCATGCCGAGGGAGTAGCCACCCACCCGGCGCCGTCCGGCGGCCCCCAGGCCGACCTGCTCGAGCAGCTCGTGGCAGCGCGTGTCGTCGGCGCCCGCGTACGGGGCGTAGGTCCGCAGGTGGTCGAGGCCAGTGCGCCCCGGGTGGAAGCTCGTGGCCTCGAGCGCGGCGCCGACCTCGCGGAGCGGGTCGGGGATGTCGGCGTAGGCCCGTCCGGAGATGGTCGCCGTGCCCTTCGTGGGGGTGGCGAGCCCGAGCAGCATGCGCAGCGTGGTCGTCTTGCCGGCGCCGTTGGGGCCGAGGAAGCCGGTCACGCGCCCTGGCAGGACGTCGAAGCTGAGGTCGTCGACGGCCGTCACGGTCCCGAAGGTCTTGGTGAGACCGCGGACCGAGACCGTGCCGGGAGCGACGGCAGGTCCCGCGGGTCGCGTGTCGACGGGCTTGGCAGGTCGAACGATTCTGACGGCGTCGTCGGAGGTCATGCGAGCAGCGTAGTTGTTATAGCCCGGCTATAACAAGTGGCGATGACTGCGACCTCAGAGCGTGTCGGCCCCGGAGCTGCTCGCCCCGCCCACGACGTCGCTCTCCGAGGGGTCAGGCTCTTCCCCCGGTGGGTGCTGCGGCAGAGCTACCCGCATCGTCGCACCGGCGAGGGTGTCGGCGACCTCGACGGTCCCGCCGTGCAGGTCGACGGCCCAGCGCACGATCGCCAGACCGATCCCGGTCCCACCGGACCCGGTCCCGCCAGCCGTCGGCGCACCGTTGACCCCGGCGCCCCCGCGGGCGAACCTCTCGAAGATCCGCTGACGGTCCTCGACCGCGACGCCGGGACCGTTGTCGCTCACGTCGAAGACGATCTCGTCGTCGGTCCGGCGCGCCATGATGCTCACCTCGCCCATGAAGGGGGAGTGCCGGATCGCGTTGTGCAGCAGGTTGACCAAGATCTGCCGGAGCCGTTCCTGGTCCGCCGTGAAGGTCGCGTCCTCGGGCTCGACGTCGACGAAGAACGCGAGCTGCTTGCCGGCCTCGATGGTCGACACCGAGTTCACGACGTCCTCGAGGAAGTCCTTCGCGACCACCTCGGTGAGATTGAGGTCGGCGGCCCCGGCCTCGACCCGCGAGAGGTCGAGCAGGTACGCGATGAGCCGCGTCAGCCGCTCGGTCTGCGTCAGGGCTGTCTGCATGGTCGCGGGGGTCGGCTCGACCACGCCGTCGACGAGGTTCTCCAGCTGCGCGTGCAGGGCCGCGACGGGTGTCCGCAGCTCGTGCGAGACGTTGGCGATGAGCTCACGGCGCACCCTGTCGGAGGAGTCGAGGTCCTCCGCCATGATGTTGAAGGCCGTCGCCAGCTGCCCGACCTCGTCCCGGCTCGTCGCCTGCACCCTGCGGCTGTAGTCGCCCTCGGACATCGACCGTGCGGCCGAGGTCATCTCGCGCAGCGGCGACGTCATGCCGCGGGCCAGCAGCATCGTGAAGAGCATCGAGGCGACGATCGCGAGCGGGAAGGTCCGCGTCGGGCCGAGGTTGTACCGCAGCCCGAGCCACGTGACGAAGGCCGCGAGGGTCACCGACGCGGCGACCACGATCGCCATCTTGATCTTGAGGGTCTTGAACCTGTCGAGCGGCCTGACGTCCGGCAGGTGCGGCCGGAGCGGGCGGACGTTGCGCGGGGAGCTCATGGTCGAGGCGTCCAGACCTTAGGCGCTCGTGGGCGGCTCGAAGGCGTAGCCGACCCCGTGCACGGTGCGGATCAGGTCCGCGCCGAGCTTGCGGCGCAGCGCCTTGATGTGCGAGTCGACCGTGCGGGTCCCGCTCGCGTCGGCCCAGTCCCAGACCTCGGCGAGCAGGCGCTCACGCGTCTGCACGGTCTTGGGCGAGCTCGCGAGCATGACGAGGAGCTCGAACTCCGTCGGCGTGAGGTGGATCTCCTGCTCGGCGCGGTGCACACGGCGCTGGGCGCGGTCGATGACGACGTCGCCGATCACCATGGGCGGCTCGGCCCCGTCGGAGGCCGAGGAGGCCTGAGCGGCCCTGTCGACGCGGCGGAGCAGCGCCTTGAGGCGGGCCACGAGCTCGCGCATGGAGAAGGGCTTGGTCATGTAGTCGTCAGCCCCGACCCCGAGGCCGATGAGCATGTCGGTCTCGTCGTCGCGCGCGGTGAGCATGAGGATCGGGACGGGGCGCTCGGCCTGGATGCGGCGGCACACCTCGAGCCCGTCGATCCCGGGGAGCATGACGTCGAGCACGACAGCGTCAGGCTGCATGCGGGCGGCGGCGTCGACCCCGCTGAGGCCGTCGCGGGCCACCTCGGTACGCCAGCCCTCGGCGCCCAGGCGTTGAGCGATCGCCGTGGCGATCGCGGGCTCGTCCTCGACGATGAGGATCGAGGCACCGGCTGAGGGGGAGCCGTCGGGGCGCGGTGAGGTGACTGACATGCCTTCACAATTGCACACCGGCGGGCTCTTCGGCACGAGAAACGGCGGTCGACCCGCGCGAGTTCCCTGGAGGAACTGTGGAGAGCGCCGGGTGGCGGACAGCCGGTCGACTATTATTCTCATCCTGATGACAGCCGACCATCCGTCACGACACGTCTCCTCGACATCGACTCCCCCCGGGCCTGGTCTGCACGACGACCACGCGGGCCTCACCTCCGTCTGCGGTGAGCAGCGGTGACCGACTGGTTGTTCGTCGGTCTCGGCGTCCTCCTCACCATCGGCACGGCTGTCTTCGTCGCGAGCGAGTTCTCGCTCGTCACCCTCGACCCCGCGGTGGTCGGGTCGGACGACGACGAGGACGACGACCCCGACTGGCGCGGACGCAGCGTCCGCGGAGCCGTCAAGCACCTGTCGACCGAGCTCTCCTCCGCGCAGGTCGGCATCACCATCACGACCATCCTGCTCGGGTACACGGCGCAGCCGGCCATCAAGAACCTGGTCGGCGGTCCGCTCGAGAGCACCGCGCTGTCCGCGACGGTCGCCGGGGTGGTCGCCGTGACGGTGTCCCTCGTGCTCGTCAACTTCTTCTCCATGCTGTTCGGAGAGCTGATCCCCAAGAACTACGCACTGAGCCGGCCGCTGCCGACAGCTCGTCAGGTGGTCCCCGTGCAGCGGGTGTTCACCCGGCTGCTGCGTCCTGTCATCGCGGCTCTCAACGGCTCGGCCAACGCGATCCTGCGGCGCGTTGGCGTCGAGCCCAAAGAGGAGCTCTCGGGTGCGCGCTCGGCCCCCGAGCTCGCCGCGCTCGTGCGCAGGTCCGCCCAGGTGGGCACCCTCGACGTCTCCACGGCCCGCCTCATCACGAATGCCGTCGAGCTCGACGAGCTCACGGCGGTCGACGTGATGACCGACCGCATGCGGGTGGCCGTGGTCGCCCGTGAAGACACCGCCAACGACGTGATCGAGCTCGCGCGACGGACCGGCCACTCGAGGTTCCCGGTGATCGACGCGTCCAGGGACGACATCGTCGGGCTCGTCCACCTGCGTCGCGCCGTCTCCGTCCCGCGGGAGCGCCGAGACCACGTCCCGGCGGTCGCCCTGATGGACGAGGCTCCCCGGGTGCCGGAGACCGTGCGGCTCGGCCCGCTGCTCGTCGAGCTGCGCTCCTTCGGCATGCAGATGGCCGTGGTCGTCGACGAGTACGGCGGCACCTCGGGGGTCGTGACCTTCGAGGACGTCGTCGAAGAGCTCGTCGGCGAGGTCTCCGACGAGCACGACGCGCGCCGCGCCGGCGCACTGCTCGCCTCCGACGGCTCGTGGGTGGTCCCCGGGCTGCTCCGGCCCGACGAGCTCGAGGAGCGCACGTCGCTTCGCGTCCCTGAGGGTCCCGACTACGAGACCCTCGGCGGGCTCGTCATGGCCAGGCTGGGCCGGGTGCCCATCGTCGGCGACGTGGTGCGCCTCGACGCGGAGTACGAGGGTGGGACCGTCACGGCCACCGTCGAAGAGATGGACGGGCGCCGGGTCGACCGGCTGCGTCTGCGGACAGGAGACACGGCATGAGCTCCGGGCTCGCACTGACCATCGGCGCGCTGCTGCTCGCCGCGAACGCCTTCTTCGTCGGCGCGGAGTTCGCGATCATCTCCGCGCGGCGCAGCGCCATCGAGCCGCTCGCGCTCGCCGGCAACAAGCGCGCCAAGACCGTGCTGTGGGCCATGGAGCACGTCTCGCTCATGCTCGCCTGCGCCCAGCTGGGGGTGACCGTCTGCTCGACGGGTCTCGGGGTGATCGCCGAGCCCGCGCTCGCGCACCTCATCGAGGTCCCGCTCGAGGCCCTCGGGGTCGGCTCGGCGCTCGTCCACCCGATCGCCTTCGTGCTGGCGCTCGCGCTCGTGGTCTACCTGCACGTCGTGCTCGGCGAGATGGTCCCCAAGAACCTGTCGGTCTCGGGGCCGGACAAGGCCGTGCTGTGGTTCGGCCCGCCGCTCGTGCTCGTGGGGCGTCTGCTGCGTCCTGTGATCGTCGCCCTCAACTGGCTCGCCAACCACGCCGTCCGGCTGACCGGGGTCGAGCCCAAGGACGAGGTCGCGTCGGCCTTCACGGCCGAAGAGGTCCAGTCGATCCTCGAGCACTCGCAGGCCCAGGGCTCGCTCGTCGACGAGCAGGGGCTGCTCGCCGGGGCGATCGAGTTCTCGGAGCGCGCCGCCGCCGATGTCATGGTGCCCCTCGACGAGCTCGTGACCCTGGCCGAGGGCTGCACCCCGGACGAGGTCGAGAGGCTCGTCGCACGGACAGGCTTCAGCCGTTTCCCCGTGGTCGACCCCGGCGGCGACCTCATCGGGTACCTCCACCTCAAGGACGTGCTGTTCGCGACCGAGGACCAGCGCGACGTGCCGCTCCAGGTGTGGCGCACCCGCGCGCTGGCCGAGGCCTCGCCGGACGACGAGGTCGAGGTCGTGCTGCGCGCCATGCAGCGCTCCGGCGCACACCTGGCGCGGGTCTGGGACGGTTCTGCGGTCCTCGGAGTCGTCTTCCTCGAAGACATCTTGGAAGAGCTCGTAGGTGAGGTGCGTGACGCCATGCAGCGCGAGGCCCGGTGAACGGGTCCGCTGCACCAGCGGCTTCACAGTCCGCGCACACGCTGATCACCGTAGATGCAGGTGAAGTCTGGGTAGACGGCTTGGAAACGGGCCGATCGTTCGTTACTGTTCTGTGACAGAGGTACTGCGGTCTTGCCACCTCGTCCGGGCTCTCCCGGACCAGGAGTGCGAGGCCGCTTCGTCTGCCCGGTGGTTGCCGGTCAGGCCCGCAGAGATGATGGAGGTGTAGTGGAGCAGCAGTCCGACCTGGTCACAGGTGAAGCTCCCCTCTCCCGACGGGCGATCCGCGAAGCGGCAGAACGTGAGTCACGGCGCCCCGCTCGCGTCCGACGCACCCCGTCACCCGTGAACAACCCGACCCCCGGGTCGCACCGCTGGATCCCGCGCGCCGCCGTCTTGACGAGCCTGGCTGTCGCGACGATCGCCGTACCGATCTCCGCTGGCGCTGGGAACGTGTCCACGGACGTCCAGGCCGAGTCAGGGGTCGAGCCCCAGGTGGTCGACGTCCCCGAGGTCCAGGCGGAAGCCGTGGGGCCGACCGCGACGAGCATCCTCGCTACGGCGTCGAGCGGCTCGGCCGTGCCGGCCAGCCTCGCGCAGTCCGTCCCGACCGAGCAGCGCACTGTCGCCGCCGCGAGCCGGTCTGAGGAGCGCACCTCGCTCACCACCTCGGGCTGCGACATCACCAACCTCCCGACGGGGACCAACGGCAACTTGTCCTCTGAGGGACTCTGCGAGCTGTGGGACACCGGTCAGTACGCTCGCGCTGACGCAGCCGACGCGCTCATCGCGCTGAACGAGGCCTACAAGGCCAAGTACGGCGTCAACATGAAGATCACCGACGGCTACAGGACGCTCGCGTCCCAGGTCTCCCTCAAGGGGACCAAGGGCGGCCTGGCGGCTACCCCGGGCAAGTCCGAGCACGGCTGGGGTCTCGCGGTCGACCTCAACGCTGAGACCTACAAGGGAACTGAGAAGTTCGCCTGGCTCAAGGAGAACGCACCGCTCTACGGCTGGGACAACCCCGCCTGGGCGCGTGCCGGCGGCAGCGGTGCCTTCGAGCCGTGGCACTGGGAGTTCACCGAGGGTGTCGAGGGTCGTAGCTGACCTTCCCCAGCATCGTCTTCACGAGAGGGCCCGGCCAGGTGGCCGGGCCCTCTCGTGGTCCCGGGGCTGGAGCCGGTGTGCAGGTCGTGGCGTGACCGCGCTCCGGCCTGACTGCACTCCGTGACGGGCTCGACCGGCCGCGACGGGTCAGACCAGTCCTGACGTGACCGACGGGTCTTTCCGACTCCCGCAGAGCCTTCGACAGACGGCCGACGCCCCGCTCCTGACGAGAGGAGCGGGGCGTCGGCCGTCTGCGGTGGTGCTAGCGGTCAGCGCGTCTCAGCGGCGGCGGCCCTTCTTCGGTGCCTCAGGTGCGAGGTCCTCAGGGATCTCGACAGCAGCTGAGTCGACCGGGGTTGCCTCCTCAGGGCTGGCAGAGACCACTGGGACGGCCTCGACCGCGGCGCGACGGCTCGCGCGGACTGCCTCGAAGGATGTGCCGTAGTACGCGGCCTCCATGATGGTCTTCATGTCCTCGAGCATCGGCATGCGCGGGTTGGCCGGTGCGCACTGGTCTTCGTAGGCGGCCATGGCGAGCGAGTCGAGGCTTCCGATGAAGTTCTCCTCGGCGACGCCCTGTGCCTGGAAGGACGGGGCGATGCCGACCTTGTCGCGGAGCGCCTCGACGGCCTTGGCGTAGGACTCGACGCCCTCAGCCGGGGTCGACGCCGGGAGACCGAGGTGCTTGGCGATCTCCTGGAAGCGCTCGGGTGCCACGTAGTGCTCGTACTTGGGCCAGCTCGTGAGCTTCGTGGGCACGGTGCCGTTGTAGCGGATGACGTGCGGCAGGTACGTCGCGTTGGTGCGGCCGTGGATCAGGTGGAAGGCCGATCCCGTGACGTGCGCCATCGCGTGCACGATCCCGAGGAACGCGTTGCCGAAGGCCATGCCGGCGATCGTCGCGGCGTTGTGCATCTTCTCTCGGGCCTTGACGACGGTCTGCTCGGTGCTGCCGGGAGCGCCGTTGACCGAGGCCTCGATGTTCTCGAAGATCAGCTTGATGGCGTGCAGGCAGAGGCCGTCGGTGAAGTCGTTGGCGTAGACGGAGACGAATGCCTCGGTCGCGTGGGTCAGGGCGTCGAAGCCGGAGTCTGCGGCGAGGAACCCGGGCATCATCGCGGTCAGTGCCGGGTCGACGATCGCGACTGTCGGGGTGAGCGCGTAGTCCGCGAGCGGGTACTTCTTGCCGGTGACCGGGTCGGTGATGACCGCGAAGGGCGTCATCTCGGAGCCGGTTCCCGACGTGGTCGGGATGCAGACCAGGCTGGCCTTCTCGCCGAGGTCGGGGAACTTGAAGGCGCGCTTGCGGACGTCGAAGAACTTCTCCTTCATGTCCGCGAACTCGATCTCGGGGTGCTCGTAGAGCAGCCACATGACCTTGGCGGCGTCCATCGGCGATCCGCCACCGAGGGCGATGATCGTGTCGGGGTTGAAGGCCCGCATGAGCTCGGCGCCTGCGGTGACCGAGTCGACGGTCGGCTCGGGCAGGATGTCGTCGATGATCTGCAGGGCGACGCGGTCACCGCGGCGGTTGAGCACGTCGAGGATCTTGTCGACGAAGCCGAGGCGGGTCATGGTCGAGTCGGTGACGATGGTGACCCGGCTGATGCCGCGCATGTCGGCGAGGTACCGGATCGCGTTCGGCTCGAAGTACGTCTTGGCGGGGACCTTGAACCACTGCAAGTTGTTGTTCCTCCGGCCGATGCGCTTGATGTTGACGAGGTTGATCGCCGACACGTTGTTGGAGACCGAGTTGTGTCCGTAGGAGCCGCAGCCCAGGGTCAGCGAGGGGATGAAGGCGTTGTAGATGTCACCGATGCCGCCGAGCGAGCTCGGGGCGTTGGTGATGATGCGGACGGCCTTCACGCGGGAGCCGAACTCCTCGATGATCGCCTGGTCCTCGGAGTGGATCGAGCCCGAGTGACCGAGGCCGTCGAACTCCACCATCTGCTCGGAGAGGCGGATACCCTCCTCGGCGCCGTCGGCGCGCAGCACGGCGAGCACGGGGCAGAGCTTCTCGCGGGTGAGAGGCTCGTTGGGGCCGACCTCGGAGACCTCCGCGAGGATGATCGACGTGCCGTCGGGGACCGAGAAGCCCGCCTTCTCGGCGATCCACTCGGGGCTCTGGCCGACCACGGTGGGGTTGAGCTTGGCCTCGCCGCAGTTCGTGCCGTTGGCCTGGACCCCGAAGATGAACTCTTCGAGCATCGCCTTCTCGGCCGCGTCCACGCGGTAGGCGTGCAGGACCGCGAACTCGGACATGGCCTCGTCGTAGATCGGGGCGTCGAGGATGACGGCCTGCTCGGAGGCGCAGATCATGCCGTTGTCGAAGGCCTTGGACAGGACCACGTCGTTCACGGCGCGCTTGAGCTTGGCGCTGCGCTCGATGAAGGCGGGGACGTTCCCGGCGCCGACGCCCAGAGCGGGCTTGCCGCAGGAGTACGCAGCACGGACCATCGCGTTGCCGCCGGTCGCGAGGATCAGCGCGACACCCGGGTGGTTCATGAGCAGGTTGGTGGCCTCGAGGGAGGGGTGCTCGACCCACTGGATGCAGTCGGCGGGTGCGCCCGCGGCGACGGCGGCGTCACGGACGACCCGTGCTGCGGCGACCGAGGACTGCTGGGCCGAGGGGTGGAAGCCGAAGATGATGGGGTTGCGGGTCTTGAGCGCGATGAGCGACTTGAAGATCGCGGTCGAGGTCGGGTTCGTCACCGGGGTGACACCGCAGATGACGCCCACAGGCTCTGCGATCTCGGTGATGCCGGTGAGCTCGTCGCGGCTGATGACGCCCACGGTCTTGAGGTTCTGCATCGAGTTCGTGACGTGCTCGCACGCGAAGATGTTCTTCACGGCCTTGTCCTCGAAGACTCCGCGGCCGGTCTCGCGCACGGCGTGCACGGCGAGCTCGCCGTGCTGGTTGAGGGCTGCGACCGAGGCCTTCTTGACGATGTGGTCGATCTGCTCCTGCGTGAAGCTCGCGTACTCGGCGAGCGCAGCGTTGCCTGCGACGACGAGAGCGTCGATCTCGGCGGCGACTGTGGTCGGTGCGTCGGTGAGGGTCATCGGGTCCTTCGATCGGGATGTCGTGCGGGGGATGTGATGTCTTCAACGCTATGCGGGTGTGTCCGCCCTCACATGCGTCAAAGGTCCCATGTTTTGTCCAGAGCGGGTGCGGGACCTGGTGCGGGTGCCGACTTCCGATATCCGTCAGCTTCGGGACCTCACGAACCGGCTCTGACCGACGTCTGCAGGGTGACTGGGATGATGGTCCGGCGTCCGCACGTGGTGCGGCAGCAGATGTGCGCAGCTGTCTGCATCTGTCTGCAGCGGCGGTCGACACGGGTGGACGCGGGTCTGGCGAGCAAGACCAGCTTCAGGAAGGGAGGGGATCGCATGAGGACGTTCCGGGTGATCGAGTCGCCCGTCGGTCCGTTGACGGCCGTGAGCACAGACGGTGTGCTCAGCGGTCTGTTCATGGAGGGGGCGGCTCACCTTCCCGACTCTTTCGGCGAGCCCTCGGACGACGGTGCCGGGCAGCTCGAGAGTGAGCTCGCCGAGTACTTCGCGGGCGGGCGTCGCGAGTTCACGGTGCCGACAGCCGCTGTCGGGACCGTCTTCCAGCACAGGGTCTGGGCCCAGCTGGCCGAGATCCCCTACGGCTCCACCCGCAGCTATCTCGACCTTGCGTTGGCCCTGGGTGACGCCCGGCTGGTGAGGGCGGTGGGAGCCGCGAACGGGCGCAACCCCCTCTCGATCGTCGTGCCGTGCCATCGCGTGGTCGGCTCTGACGGGACCCTTACCGGGTACGCGGGCGGGATCGCCCGCAAGGAGCAGCTCCTCGCGGTCGAAGACCCGCGCCGCCTCGCGGAGGTGCTCTTCTGATGCAGCGCGCCTTCGACCACGTCGTCACGGCGCACGGTGCCGCTGTCCTGCGGGTGTGCAGGGCCCTCGTCGGACCTGACGACGCAGATGACGTGTGGGCCGAGGCCTTCGTCTCGGCGATGGGTGCCTATCCGGACCTTCCTCATGACGCAAACGTCGAGGCGTGGTTGGTGACCATCGCGCGCCGCAAGGGGATCGACCACCTCCGGGCCAGGGCTCGGCGCGCCCTCCCGGTCGAGGTGGTTCCTGAGCGTGCGGATACTGCCGGGCTCGGTACGGCCGAGCGGCTCGACCTGTATGCCGCACTTGCCACGCTGCCTACCCGCCAGCGGGAGTGCGTCGCCTTCCATCACCTGGGTGGCCTGCCCTACGCCGAGGTCGCCGCCGTGCTGGGTGGGACCGAGGCAGCCGCACGTCGGGCTGCCGCCGACGGGGTGCGAGCGCTCCGCGCGGCACTCGCCGGACCTATGACCACGAACGAGGAGGTGTGCGGTGCACGACTCTGAGCAGAAGGAGCAGACCGCTCTGGGCTGGGACGACCTCGTCGGTCTGGACACCGACGCGGACAGTGTCGTCGAGTCGGTGCTGCGTGCACGGCTGGCGCTCGCCGTGCAAGAGCGCGGGCTCCTCGACGTCGCCTTCCGCACCGTCGACACACCTGTCGGCGAGATGCTCCTGGCAGCGACCGAGGTCGGCGTCCTCCGCCTGGCTTTCGCGGTCGAGGACTTCGACCAGGTGCTCGACACGCTGGCCCTCAAGGTGAGCCCTCGGGTCCTGCGTGCGCCGGCCCGGCTCGACAGGCTGGCCTTCGAGGTCGAGGAGTACCTGACCGGCAGCCGGCGGAGCTTTGACCTGCCGCTGGACCTGACTCTCACGACGGGTTTCCGCCGCGAGGTGGTCCGGCACCTCCCCGAGATTCCCTATGGGCGCACCGCGACGTACACCGAGGTGGCGGCACTCGCGGGTAGCCCCCGTGCTGTCCGCGCGGTGGGCACAGCCTGTGCGAAGAACCCTCTGCCGCTCGTCGTGCCGTGCCACCGGGTGGTGCGCTCGGACGGCACCACCGGGCAGTATGCCGGCGGGCCGGCCGCCAAGCGGTGGCTGCTCGACCTCGAGGCGGCGTCATGAGCAAGGATCTAGCAGTCCGGCTCGAGCACACGGTCCCGATCACCCTCGAGCCTCTGATGCGGACTGTTGCCGCCCATGCGATTCCCGGCATCGAGACCTGTGACCTGCTCGCTGCTCGGCACTCGCGCACTGTTCGTGAGGGCGAGCTTGTCGTCACGGTCGCGTGGGACGAGCCGGGATCGGTCCGGCTGAGCGTTGTGGACCACGACGGTGATGCCCCGGTCGACGACGCGCTCGTCGCGACAGTCCGGCGCTGGCTCGACCTCGACCGCGAGGTCGAGGGGATCGACGCGCACCTCGCGCAGTCTGGGACGCTCGCACCTCTTGTCACTGCGCGCCCGGGGCTGAGGATCCTGGGCTCGGTCGACGGGTTCGAGACCGCCGCGATGACCGTGATCGGGCAGCAGGTGTCGCTCGGCGCGGCCAGGACCTTCGGTGGGCGGCTGGTCGCGGCGCTCGGGGGAGACGCCCCAGCAGGATTCCGGTCCTTCCCGACAGCCGAGGCTGTCGCAGCGGTCGATGTCGACACCCTGCGCAGCATCGTCGGGCTCACCGGAGCCCGGGCAGCGACCGTGTCAGCCCTCGCTCATGCCGTCGCCTCGGGCGACCTCCTCCTAGGTATGGACGACGACCCGCACGCCGCCCGTGCTGCGCTGCTCGTCGTGCGGGGCATCGGACCGTGGACAGCCGACTACGTGGCGCTGCGCCTCTTCGGTGATCGTGACGCCTACCCGGCGGACGACCTCGTGCTCAAGAAGGCCCTCGGGGTCCGGACCGGTACAGCGGCTGCACGGCTCAGCGAGGACTGGGCACCGTTGCGGGCCTACGCCGTCACGCATCTCTGGACTCAGACGGCCTTCTCTTGAACCGACGCGTGCATCACGTCCTGGCAGCGAGAGCCCGACACCTAGTGCCCGACACCTGCCGCAAGGCGCCCGGTGCCCGGCCCCTGGGGTCCTGCACGGCAGCAGGCCACGAGGCGGCTGCGTCTAGTAGGTTGTCGTCCCGTGCCGCACGGTGACCAGCCCGAAGCGACGCGCCTGTGGGTGGCGCCGGTCTTCGACGAGCGTCCGACGGCGCACGAGCCTGGCGCGACGGGCCGGTCCGTGGTGCCGCGGCGGACCTCGCCCGACGACCACGCGGAGCCCGCACGTGTCGACGACCCGTGGTTGTTCATCACCGAGACGATCCTCAGCCCCGACGGAGGGAGCTGGGTCGACGGGCTGCACAGGGAGCACGAGCTCATCTGGACCGGGGCGGGAGCTCTCACGGTCGAGGCAGACCACCAGCTCTGGACCGTCCCCCCGGGCCTCGCCATCTGGATCCCCGCGCACACCCGGCACCACGTCCGTGCGGCACCGGGGACGCTCACCCACGTCACCTACCTCGCGCCCCAGCGGGTCGACCCTCCCTGGGCTGCCGGGATCGCGGGGATCACGCTGAGCAGGGCCGTCCACGAGCTCGTGCTCCACAACAAGGCGGCCGTGCTCGACGACGCCGTGCGTATGCGCCTGCAGCAGGTGGTCGTGGACCTCCTCGTCCCGGTCGAGAGCGCATCCCTCGACCTCACGATGCCCGCAGACCCCAGGCTGCGCACCGTCGCTGAGGCGATCGTCGCGGACCCCGCAGACGACCGCACGCTCGGCGAGTGGGCCGACACCCTCAACATCAGCTCGAGGACCCTGTCGCGTGCCTTCGTGCGGGAGACAGGCACGACCCTGACCCGGTGGCGCATCCTCGTCCGGATGCGGCAGGCGCTCCTCGAGATCTCGTCAGGCCGGTCGGTCGCGGCGGTCGCCCACAGGCTCGGGTACGCGAACCCGAGCACCTTCACCGACCTGTTCCGGCAGACCCTCGGGCACACGCCAGCGGCGTACCTCAAGAGCTTCGTCACGACCTGACCCCTGGCGGCTCGGCGCGAGAGCGTGATGAGCGTGGCGGGTACCGCTGGTACCTCCCGCGGGCGGGCACGAGGTCGTACGGTCGGAGGATGGACCTGAAGACCGAGACCCGCGAGTTCCTCTCGACGCGCCGCGCGCGGATCACCCCCGAGCGTGCCGGGCTACCTGCCTACGGCGGTCACCGCCGGGTGCCCGGTCTGCGGCGCGAAGAGGTGGCGATGCTCGCCGGGGTGAGCGTCGACTACTACACACGGCTCGAGCGCGGGAACCTCGGCGGGGTCTCCGAAGAGGTGCTCGAAGCGCTGGCCGAGGCCCTCCAGCTCGACGAGGCGGAGCGCGGCCACCTCTTCGACCTGGCACGGGCCGCGAACGCCTCGGGTGCTGCGCGCTCGCGGGCGCGCCGCGCACCGGCGCCGGTCTTGCGCCCGGCCGTCCAGCGGATCCTCGACGCGATGCCCGACGTCCCTGCCTTCGTGCGCAACGGCAGGCTCGACGTCCTCGGCTGCAACGTGCTCGGGCGTGCGCTCTACGCGCCGCTGTTCGAGTCGGCCGAGCAGACCATCGGTGGGCCCGTGAACGCCGCGCGGTTCATGTTCCTCGACCCGACGCCGGCCCGGGCGTTCTGGGGTGAGAAGGCGGACCGTGTCGCTCACGACTCTGTCGCGATCATCCGGGCCGAGGCAGGCCGCAACCCCTACGACACGTCGCTCACGGCGCTCGTCGGTGAGCTCTCGACACGCAGCGAGGACTTCAGGAGGCTGTGGGCCTCCCACGACGTGAGGTACCACCGGTCGGGGACCAAGGTGTTCTGCCACCCGGTGGTCGGCAGGATGGAGCTCGACTTCGAGGCCCTGGTGCTCCCTGCCGACCCAGGCCTTCAGGTGAACGTCTACACCGCGGCTCCGTCGACACCGTCGGCGGACGCGCTGACCCTGCTGGCGTCGTGGGCCGCGACAGGTCGACCAGCAGCAGGGGCGAGGTCGTCGGCCGCCGCAGTCGCCAGGGACGAGCCCGTCGTCTGAGACGGGTCGACATCTCTCCTGGTGCTCTGCGTCAGGAGAGGCCCCGCCACGTCGCGGCTGCGGTGAGCGGCACGAGGTCAGGTCGAGCGGGTGCGCTCGAGATCTGGGTCCGACGACCGCTGCTCGCGGAGTCGAGCAGCCCTGTCATGACTTCCATGACGTGCAGCCCGACGGCTCCGCTCGCGCGGGCCTGGGCCGGGGCGTCCCCGAGCCCCGCAGCCCCGACCATCTCGAGCAGCCCGACCCCGCGGGAGGAGTCGACGAAGCCGGCACGAGGCGCGACGGTCTCCCACGAGGTGCCACCCCGGGTGAGCAGCTCGACGTCCCCGCCGAAGGTGTTCGGGTCGGGGACCGACACGCTGCCCTCTTCCCCGTAGACCTCGATCGGGCGGGCACGGGTGCCAGGTGCGTCGAAGCTCATGGTGACCGTCGAGATCGCGCCGTCTGCGTGCTCGAGGGTTCCCGCGACGTGCGTGGCGACCTCGACCGGTATCACCTCGCCCGCGCGCGGACCGGACCCGATCGTGCGGGTGTCGCGCAGCCGCCCGGCCGATCCCGTCACTGCGACGACAGGTCCGAGCAGGTGGACGAGGCTCGTGAGGTAGTACGGCCCCATGTCGAGCAGCGGTCCACCACCTGGCAGGTAGTAGAAGTCGGGGTGGGGGTGCCACGCCTCGTGGCCGGCCGAGACCCATGTCGCGACGGCCGCCGTCGGTCGTCCTACGAGGCCCGCGTCGACGACCGCCCGAGCAGTCTGCACCCCTGTCCCGAGGACGGTGTCCGGGGCGCAGCCCAGACCCACCCCTGCCTGTACGCCAGCCTCGACGACAGCTCGGGAGTCGGCAAGGGTGGCGGCCAACGGTTTCTCGCCATAGTGGTTCTTCCCGCTGCGCGCACAGGCCAGGGCGATCTGGGCGTGCGCGCCGGGAGTGGTCAGGTCGAGGACGGTCTCGACGTCGTCCGAGGCCAGGAGCTCGTCGACGGAGCTCGCCCTGCTGCCGGGCAGCCGCGCTGCCACGGCCTCCGCGCGTGAGGCGTCCAGGTCGGCGACGGCGGCGACGCGGATCCCAGGGTGCTCCGCGAGCGTGGCGAGATAGGCGTCGAGGATGACACCCAGACCGACTATTCCGACTCCGTGCGGCTGGCCCACAGCAGACCCCTCTCGACGATGGTGCGGACGTCCGGGTCGGCCAGGACCTCGGGGGAGTGGCCCGGTGTGGCCACGAAGACGCGCCCCGCGCCCCACTGCCGTGTCCAGACGGCTGGGGAGATGATCGGCCTGTGCCACGGGTGCCACGGACGGACCGGGTGCGTGGTGGTGGCCAGCACGTCGATCAGGTCGTCGTGGAGGACCCAGTACTGCTCGGTGTCGAGCTCGAAGTCTGTGAGGCCCGCGGTGATCTGGTGCTGGCGTCCCTCGGCCGTGATGTTCACGGTGTGCCGGAGATAGTTGTCGCTCGCGTCGCCAGGCCGCACGTCGGGGTGCCGCCCCGGATGGGTCGCGAACTGGCCGCCGACCAGCTGGAGGTAGTCCGAGCTCGCCCTGTAGGAGTCGGCGATCCCGCCGTGCCACCCGGCAAGACCCGTCCCCGCCTCGACGGCGGACCGCAGCCCGGCGAGCGCCGGTCCGCTGATCTCCGACATCGTCACGCACTGCACCACGAGGTCGACGCCCGCCATCCGGTCGGCGTCTGCGTAGACCTCGTTGTCCGTCTCGATCTCGGTCACGAAGCCCTGCGCCTGGAGGAAGGGCACGAAGAGGTCTGTCGCGGCCTCCGGAGAGTGGCCGTCCCACCCCCCGCGCACCACGAGTGCTCTACGTGTCATGTGGGGGCTCCTCGTCGAGTGCGGCACCATCGCCGCGGAAAACGGTCTCCATGTCGATCCTGCACGACGGGCGGAGGGGTTGTCCAGGCGAGGGGCGCCAGCGCGGCCGATGTCGGAGCAGGTCAGCGTGCTCGGGCGCTGCCGCACGATCGTCGGTGACGGGTGACGGGTGACGGGTGACGGGTGACGGGTGG
>Ga0247813_10000529_pt1 | contig 34990 bp, 33 predicted proteins | sample UWRJL169409C1_FD_180719 | JGI IMG/M metagenome (GOLD analysis project Ga0247813, IMG submission 180719) | Plant litter microbial communities from Arlington Agricultural Research Station in Wisconsin, United States - UWRJ-L169-409C-1 | ecosystem: Environmental > Terrestrial > Plant litter >... | reverse complement strand
TTTAAAAGTGTTGATTTTCCTGCACCATTTTTACCAATGATTCCTAAAACTTCTCCTCGTTCAACCTCAAAGTTTATATCTTGTAAAGCCCAAACATAATCTGAATTACCTTTAGTAGAACGATCATTTGTTTCCCCAATTTTTAGATACGGGTTTTCTTTTCCTCGAATCTTGTGCCACCAACGATTGATATCATGACTTAAAGTTCCGGTGCCTACTTGCCCTAAACGATATTGTTTAGAGATATTTTCGGCTTTTAATATTATATCTTTTTTCAATTGTAAATCTAAAATGGTAAATGAAGTAAACAGTTTTTAATATTCAATTCTAAACAGTATCTATAAAACTTTTTTCGGTTTTGTTGAAAACTAAAAGTCCAATAAAAAATACTACAATAGTAACAGCTAAAGTATAGGATAATCCCAAAACTGAAACTTCTCCCACATCTAAAAGCATGTAACGCGCTGTTTCTATTATGTAAGCTAATGGATTATATTCTACTAGCCAGCCATAACCTGGTAATTTATCTTTAATTAAACTCATAGGATACATTACCGCAGACAGATACATTAATAGTTGTATCCCAAAACCAATTAAGTGGCTAAAATCACGATATTTTGTGACCATTGCCGAAATTAGCATTCCTAATCCTAACCCTAAAAGTCCCATTATAATAATCAAAATTGGAAAAAATAAAATCAGGCCATTTAACCCCAAATTTGCTCCTTGAAAATAATAGAAAATGTAAAATCCGATAAAAATCAAAAATTGAATTCCGAATTTTACAAGGTTCGAAATTACAACAGATAGAGGAGTAATAATCCGAGGAAAATATACTTTCCCAAATATTGCAGCATTAGCTTTAAACGTGTCTGAAGTTCCCGTTAGGCATGCTGTAAAATAATTCCAAACGGTTATTCCAGCCAAATTAAACAAAAAGGGAGGAACAGTGCCCGTATCAATACCGGCGACGTTATTGAATATTATAGTAAATGTTACAGAAGTAAATAATGGCTGGATTAAATACCAAAGCGGTCCTAAGACAGTTTGTTTGTAAACAGTAATAACATCGCGTTTTACAAAGAGTAATAACAAATCTCTGTATTGCCAAACTTCTTTTAGGTTTAGAGAGAAGAATTTATTTTTAGGTGTTATTTCAAACAACCAATCATTTGGGGTATTGTTGTCGTTCATTTTATTTTAAACTAATTAACCTAAATAGTTCTTAAAAAGCAAGATTTATTTAATTAACAAGATTTTTATTCGCTTATAAATTATTATAAAAGCAAAAAGGCGTTTTATAAAAAAACACCTTTTTAATATCATTTGAGTACAAAATTCAATTTATCATAAGAAACTACTTATCTAAAACTTCAAAAGCAGAATTCATACTTTTAAATTCGGGAACAATTTTCTTCATTTTAGTTACAATGTCATCGTTATCATAAAAATCAGCAATACCTATAAGCTCATCAATTTCAATATGCAAATTCTCATATTCGTCTTGTATTTCCTGAGCGATCATGATCTTATTATGATAAGTTGGTAAAGTCTTAGAAGTATCATTTAATAATTCTTCATATAGCTTTTCTCCAGGTCTTAAACCTACGATTTTAATCTTAATTTCCTTGTCTGGAATAAATCCTGCAAGTTTAATCATTTTTTTCGCCAAATCTATAATTTTAACTGGTTTACCCATATCAAAAATATAAATCTCACCTCCGTTACCCATAGCACCGGCTTCCAGTACCAATTGACAAGCCTCAGGAATGGTCATAAAATAGCGTATAATATCCTGATGGGTAATGGTTACTGGACCTCCCTCAGCAATTTGTTTTGTAAACAAAGGAACGACTGATCCGTTTGAGCCTAAAACATTTCCAAAACGTGTTGTAATAAATTTAGTTGCCCCATCAATATTTTCTTTTTGATTTTTCAAAAATAAAGATTGAACATATTTCTCTGCTATTCGTTTACTGGCCCCCATAACGTTACTTGGGTTAACAGCTTTATCAGTTGAAACCATAACAAATTTCTTCACACGGTATTTACAAGATAAATCGGCCAGATTCTTAGTTCCTTTAATATTAGTCTGAATGGCTTGTGAGGGATTTTCTTCCATCAAAGGAACATGTTTGTAAGCTGCTGCATGAAAAACAACGTGAGGGCTATAATTTTTAAAAACTTTTTCTAAAGCTTTTTTACTTCTAACGTCTGCAATAACTGCTACGATTTTTGCCTGTGATCCTAGAGCTATGGTTTCTAAACATAAATTGTGAAGGGGAGTTTCAGCATGATCTAAAATAATAACTACCTTAGGATTAAAACCTAAAACCTGCCTCACTATCTCGCTCCCTATTGATCCGGCAGCACCAGTAATAAGAATCGTTTTGTCTTTTAATTGTTTAGAAATAGATTTACTATCCAGAACTATCGGTTTTCTTTCTAATAAATCTTCAATCTGAATGTTTTTTACTTTTTGAGAAATTTCTTTTTGATTTTCCCAATCCGAAATTAATGGTACAGTATATACTCTGTAATTGAATTCAAGACATTGATCTACTATAATTAATTGTTCTTCTTTTGATAAACTTTTATCCGCTATAATAACACCTTCGGCAGCTACAGAACGCATTAAAGCGGGTAATTTTTTTCTTAAAATCAGAATTGGTAAATCTAACATTCTCTTAGATGCATTCTGATTGTTCTTATCTACAAAACCAACAATTTTAAATCGAGAAGGTGTTTCGAATTTCAATGCATTTGCAACCGATATCGCATTAGCATCTGTTCCATAAATTACCGTCCTAATTAACTTAGAATTGGTTTTCTCTGAAAAATATAACTCGAAAGTTTGTTTTACTACGACGCGATAAAGGAATAAACCACAAAACGATAAAACCAGATTTATAAAAAGTGCCGTGTTTAAAAATGCCTTGTGTCCAGTATATAACTCAAAAACTAAATTGAAAAATAAAAAGAAAACCAAAACTGACATTTGAGAAAATAGCAGTTTAATAGCATCTATATAGGATGAATGTCGAATAATACCGGAATACGTTCTAAAAAGCCAAAAGAAAAATACATTAATAACAATTAAACTTGAAACAAAATAAAACTGATGTGACGTAATAATGTAACCTAATGCTGTTCCTTCAAACAACATATATGTAAATGTGAATGAAAAAATCAATACCATTACATCTATAGCAATAATGATCCACCTAGGCAAATAGCTAAGATTATTAATACTGCTTCTTAAATTTCTTGGTGAGAGAAAATTATGCAATAAAGAGGCTATTTTGGTTTGTTTGTCTGTATCCAATTGGGTATAGTTTAATTTTGTAAACTGGTCTGTCTTACAAAAATACAAATTAAAGTTTTTAAAAAATTATTTCCTGATGCAAATTAGATTTTAACACCTTTTTTCTTTTGTTTTAAAAATTCTATCAAATAAGTACCATATCCGGATTTTACTAAAGGTAAAGCTAGTTCTTCAAGTTGAGCATCATTTATAAATCCTTGTCTCCAGGCAATTTCTTCAATACAACCTACTTTAAGCCCTTGCCTTTCTTCCAAAACCTGTACAAATTGACCTGCCTGCATTAAACTATTAAAAGTTCCCGTATCCAACCAGGCTGTACCTCTGCTTAAAATACCCACTTTTAAGGCTTCTCTTTCTAAATACACTTTGTTAACATCAGTAATTTCATATTCCCCGCGAGCGCTTGGCTTAATATTTTTGGCAATCTCCACAACAGAGTTATCGTAAAAATATAATCCAGGAACCGCAAAGTTAGATTTTGGTTCTTCAGGTTTTTCTTCAATAGAAATCGCTTTAAAATTTTCATCAAACTCCACAACTCCATATCGTTCTGGATCTGAAACATGATAAGCAAAAACAACACCACCCTTTGGTTTTGTATTTGATTTCAAAAGTTCCTGCATATTAGATCCAAAAAAGATATTATCTCCCAATATCAAAGCTACATCATCATTACCAATAAATTCTTCTCCAATTACAAAAGCCTGAGCTAAACCGTTGGGAATTGCCTGTTCTGCATAACTAAATTTACAACCTAAACTAGAGCCATCCCCTAACAGTTTTTTGAAATTCGGTAAGTCATGCGGAGTAGAAATAATTAATATTTCACTGATCCCTGACATCATTAAAGTAGACAACGGATAATAAATCATTGGTTTATCATATACCGGCATCATTTGTTTACTCATGGCAAGAGTCAATGGATGTAAACGTGTACCAGAACCTCCGGCTAAAATAATTCCTTTCATATATTTTGATTTTAGACTTTAGATTTAAATTATAGATTTCTTAATACCGAAATGCTGCAATCACATCTTAAAATCATCTTTACTTATTTTATATAAACATTTTTTTCAAACTTTCTTTATAATTTGGAATATCCAGATTATAAATAGTTTTAATTTTTTTCTTATCTAATAATGAAAATTCAGGACGTTTTGCAGGAGTTGGATAGGATGCTGATGGTATACCGCCAACATTACAACTGTATCCTCCAAATTCCTTTATGCTCAACGCAAATTCATACCAACTTATTTCACCCTCATTAGAATAATTGTAAATCCCTGGAGTCCATTTCGGAAATTCCAAAATATCAACCATAGCTTGTGCAAGATCAGTTGCATATGTCGGAGAGCCTATTTGATCGTTTACCACGTTAATAGCATCTCTTTCCTGCATCAACCGTTGCATCGTTTTTACAAAATTATTTCCAAATTTACTGTAGACCCAGGAAGTTCTTATAATAATTGAATTTGGATTTTCTTTCAAACAAGCAATTTCCCCCGCTCTTTTACTAGAGCCATAAACATTGATAGGATTAGTTTTCTCGTCTTCATTTAAGGCAATTGAAGAAGTCCCATCAAAAACATAATCTGTAGAAATATGGATTAGTTTCACATTATTCTCTTGAGTATATTTTGCAAGTAATTCTACTGCTCTATCATTTATGGTAAAAGCCAGTTCTTTTTCAGCTTCTGCTTTATCTACTGCTGTATAGGCACCACAATTAAATATTACATTAGGTTGAATTTGATGGAGTTGAACTTTAAGAATATCTAAATCATCTAAAGTGATTTGAGTTCTATCAGCAAAAATCCATTCATATTGCGAATAATTTGATGATAAAGCAGCTAATTCAGAACCTAACTGTCCGTTTGCTCCGGTTACAAGTATTCTCATCATTAAAATAAACTATTACAATTTTCAATAAAAGGAAGTATTTGATCTTTTTCAGAAACAATTGCATCTTTAAGATCCATTCCCCAATCAATATTAAGTGATGGATCGTCAAATTTAATTCCGCCTTCAGAAGCTTTATTATAAAACTGATCACATTTATACATTACAGATGCTGTTTCACTAATAACTGAAAAACCATGAGCAAATCCCTGAGGAACTAGCAATTGTTTTTTATTTTCTGCCGATAACAGAACACTAAATGCTTTTCCGTAAGTAGGAGAATATTTTCTTAAATCGACAGCAACATCTATAATCTCACCTTCTAAAACACGAACTAATTTTGTTTGTGCAAAAGGAGGATTTTGATAATGCAAACCTCTTAAGGTTCCTTTTTTAGAAAAAGACTGATTGTCCTGAACAAAATCAATATTAATGCCTAAATCTTCAAATTTAGTTTTACTATATGATTCAAAAAAATAACCTCTTTCGTCACCAAAAACTGTTGGTTCTACAACTACTAAATCTTTTATAAACGTTTCTTCAATTTTCATATTAAAATATAATTCTTCTATTTTTATCTCAATTAAAAAAATTTTCAATTACTTTTCTAATTCTATTTTTATCTTCAATTGTTAAATTTGAACCAGATGGTAAACACAACCCCTTATCAAATAGGTCCTCAGCAATTTTGCCTCCGTAATAAGGATATTTTTCAAAAACGGGCTGTAAATGCATCGGTTTCCATACAGGACGACATTCTATATTCTCATTTTCGAGTGCTAGTCTTAAATTTTCCTTATTTTTATTTTTACTAGGTTTTATAAAAATTGTATTTAGCCAAAAATTCGAAAAGTAAGTTTCATCTAATACTTCTGAGAGATTCACACTTTCGATCTCATTAAAAATCTCTCTATAAAAAAAATGATTTTTTCTTCGTGCTTCAATATTATCATCTAACACCTTTATTTGGCCTAAACCAATACCAGCGCAAATATTGCTCATTCTATAGTTATATCCAATTTCGCTATGTTGATAATGAATCGCTATATCTTTTGATTGATTAGAATAAAAAATTGCTTTCTCTTTTAACTTTCTAGAATTGGTAATTAGTGCTCCTCCACTTGAAGTTGTAATAATTTTATTCCCGTTAAATGAAAGAATTCCAAAAGTACCAAAGTTTCCACATTTCTCACCTTTATATGTACTTCCTAAAGCTTCTGCACTGTCTTCAATAACTGGTATCTCATATTTATGTGCAACGGCATGAACTTCATCAACTTTATATGGAATCCCATACAAATGTACAGCAATAATCGCTTTAGGCTTTTTTCCTTTTTCTATTCTGTCTTTTATTGCAATTTCCAGAGTTGAAGGGCAAATATTCCATGTATCAGATTCGCTGTCAACAAAAATAGGCACAGCACCTTGATATAAAATAGGATTTGCAGATGCAGAAAATGTCATACTTTGGCAAAGTACTTCATCGCCAGATTTTACTCCTAATAAAATCAATGCTAAATGAATAGCTGATGTTCCAGAATTTAATGCTGTTACAAAAAATTCGTTGTTAAAATAATTCTCAATTTTAATTTCAAAATCATCCACATTTGGTCCGCCAGACGTTATCCAATTTGTCTCTAATGCCTTCTGAACATATTCTTGCTCAAAGCCACTTTGTGATGAGAGTGACAAATAAATTCTTTTATTATTCATCAATTGAGTTTTAAATCTTTTTTTTATTGAGTAAATAAAACTTTATGTTATAAATTAAGAGTAATGGAATAATAATAATTGCAAATAATTTTAGATCTTCAATTTTTTGATATAAAAAAATAACGAGAAGTGAAACTACAAACTGAACAATTGCATAGTAGAAAGAAACTAATCTGTGCTGTATTTTGTATTCGTTACTTAAAATCTGATAAAAATGTAAACGATGCGCCTCAAAAATATTTTGTTTCAAATATAATCTTTGGATAATTGTACATATCGTATCAACTCCATAGATAGCTAAAAACAAAAGCCAAATCAAAGAATTAGTCATTAATATAAGTTTCAAAACTAAATAAATAATCCAAAAAGCAACAGCAATACTCCCAACGTCACCAGCAAAACATTTTGCCTTTTTTCGATAATTAAAAAAAAGAAAAACAACACTTGCAATCATTCCATATTTTATGAAACTGCTATCTGTAAACAATTGAATTTTTATATTAACATATAATAAACTCCCCATCACTACTAAAGTATAAAGACCCGTAATTCCGTTGATTCCATCCATGAAATTGTAGGCATTTATTATCCCAATAGCTAAGACATAAGCTATCATAATACCCCAAACCGGAACTAAAGTAAATAATCCTAAATCATAAAATATTAAAGTAATAGCTAGAAAATGAACTAAAATTCGGATTTTGTTAGATAAGCTTTGAATATCATCCCAAAAACTTACCAAACTTACCAGTGTAATACCAGTAAAAAAAATATAATTACTTTGAATATGTTGAACAAAATAAAGTAAGGCAGAAAACCAAAAAATTATTCCTCCACCTCTTAAAGTTATTTCTGTATGTGCACTCCTATGGTTAGGTTTATCTATAATATTAAAACGGTCGGCTACTTTAAAATAAAGCAACATTAAAATCATTAAAAATATTCCTAGTATTGTATATTCCATTATTTATTGATGAAGCTATTAATTGTTTTTTCCAATCCGGATTGTGCTGTATTTGGAAGTTGTTCAATTTTTAAAACTGTCTTTATTTTTTGATTTGAAACTCGATAATTTTCTGTCAACTTTTGGATTGTTTCTGAATTCAAAGGAAATCTTATAACATCTCCAAATTTAGCAATGCCTGTAATGATTACCTTCGGGATTGCAACTGAGCGGTCTTTTCTATTTAAAACAAATGAAATAATTTTTACTACTTCATTTGTGGATAAAACTTCATCATCAGCACAATTATAAATTCCAGAAGGAATTTCTTTATTCTCAATCAGTTTCTTCACTAAAAAACAAAGATTCTCAACACTTAAAAATGAGCGTTGATTTTGGAAAGCTTTCAAAGGCCAAGGCAATCCTTTTGCAACTAATTGATACAATAAATTAAGGTTTCCTTTATTTTCAGGACCATGAATCATACAAGGCCTTAATATATAAACTCGTTTCCCCCCAGGTAATTCTTTTTCTAATATATATTCTTCAGCTTGTCGCTTAGCCAGACCATAGTGAGTCTTAGGGTGTGGAATAGCATCTTCTGTTAAAATTCCATCAACTTGGTCTGCAACCGCTTTTACGGTACTCATAAAAATAAATATGCTGGCTTTTGATGCTAAAAAAGAATCAAACAATTGTTTGGTCAGCTCAAAATTTGCTTCGTAATAATCAGTTGGTTTAGAAACTTTTTTTAAATCATGTGCCTTACCTGCAAGATGAATAATAGCATCCGCATTTATTTCAAATTTTTGATTTGGTACATAACGCACGCTTAATGGTTCGATTTCATACGAACTCAGATAATTTTTAAGATTTGTTCCTACAAATCCAGTTATTCCCGTTATTGCAATTTTTGGCATTAGTTTTTTAATATGAGTTCTAAATTATCAATACATTTTGTCATTGTAAAGTTTTCTTCAAAATACCTAAATCCATTTTGTCCAAGAATACTTCGTTGTTCTTCAGTTAACTTATATAATTTGACAATTTCTTTTGCAAGTCCTTCAGAATTTCCAGCGTTTGTAGAAAACCCACATTTGGCCTCGTCTATTAATTCTGCTCCTTCACCATTAAGAATGCCTAAAATTGGTTTTTGTGTACATAAATATGCTTGCAATTTTGCTGGTACTGTTACATTAAAGATCAACTCATCCTTAAGAGAAACCAATAATACATCTGCCCGGTTAAAAAAAGTTTTCATCGCATCTATCGGAAATCTACCCATAAAATGTACCGTCTGCTCTAAATTGTTAGCCGTTACAAAATCTTCAAGTTCTGTTTTGCTTCGCCCATCACCGACAAAAACAAAATGAATATCTAGTTTTTCTTTAAGGATTAAAGCTGCTTTGATTATTGAATTAACATCTTGTGCTACTCCTATATTTCCTGCAAAAAGAATGTTGAATCCATGTGGCAAATCTGGAATTGGATAATTAGAATTGCCCTTTGAAATAGAATCTTCGGCCCAATTTGGAAAATAGACTAATTTATCTTCATAATTTCCTTTTGTCAAAATCGAATCTTTAAATCCTTTTGAGCTAATTAAGATTTTATCAGAATTATTATATATATACTTTACCATTCTTGTGAAAAATGACAAAACAGTTTTATTTTTAATTCCTCCTGCCGAAGTAAGACTTTCCGGCCACAAATCCAGTACCCAAAAATGAAGAGGAATTTTTTGAATTTTCTTTATAACAATAGCAGGAAAACCTTGAGTTATAGGAGATGGTTCGTGCACCATAACGGCATCAAATTTATCTTGAAAAGCTAAAAAGAAAGCTCGTATCGAAGCAAAAAATGCCCAACTGAAATAATTTAAAAAAAGTCTTATTCCACCACCTTTTCCTCTGGGAATTAATAAAGTTCTAATAACTTTAACACCATTAATAATCTCATTGTGTTTTTTAAAAAAACCATAACCGTTATAAATCTTTCCTTCAGGGTAATTGGGTAACCCGGTTAAAACGGTAACTTCATGACCTCTTTTAACTAATTCAAAAGCAATATCATTGCTTTTGAAATTTTCAGGAAAAAAATATTGAGTAACTAAAACTATTTTCATTTTATAACTCTCTCCAAACTACACGTTTTACATAATCCGTATAACTCAAAATAATACGCACCATTTTTTCGGATACATTTGGCATTGAATAATCAGCAACTGGTCTAAAGTTTCTTTCTACTCCAATTTTCTGATATTGTAATTGTACTAGTCCCTGCATAATTCTTTCCGGATTCAAACCCACCATCATTACAGAAGTTTCTTCCATTGCTTCCGGTCTTTCATGAGCATCTCTAATATTAAGCGCTCTAAAATTTAATACGGATGATTCTTCTGAAATTGTTCCTGAATCTGACAGCACTGCAAAAGATTTCATTTGTAAAGCGTTATAATCGTTAAATCCAAGTGGTTTTAAAAACTGAACGTTTTTATGCATTTGAATATTTTTTTTATCAATCATATTTCTAGTTCTTGGATGTGTACTCACAATGATTGGGTAATTGTATCTTTCAGAGATAAGATTCAAACTATCCATTAAACCCTGAAAATTTTTCTCACTATTTATATTTTCTTCTCTATGAGAGGAAACTACAAAAAACTTGCCTTCTTCAAGTTCTAGTCTTTCCAAAACATCAGATGATTGAATAGATGGTAAATAATGATTTAGAACTTCAAACATAGGTGAACCAGTTTTGATAATTCGATCTGCAGGTAAACCTTCTCTCAATAAGTATTCTCTGGCGATATCACTATAAGTCAAATTAACATCTGAGATATGGTCAACAATTTTCCTGTTTGTTTCTTCGGGAACGCGCTGATCAAAACAACGATTTCCGGCTTCCATATGAAAAATCGGAATATGTCTTTTTTTTGCCGGAATTGCACAAAGGCAACTATTTGTATCTCCCAAAACTAAAAAAGCATCGGGATTTTCTGTCTCTAATAAAGGATCAATTTTTATAAGTATTTGTCCCACCGTCTCAGTAGCAGTTGCTCCTGCAGCGTTAAGAAAAAAATCTGGTTTACGTATTCCTAAATCGTCAAAAAATATTTGATTAAGTTCATAATCATAATTTTGTCCGGTATGAACAATTACATGCTCAATAGCCTCTGAATTATCCAAAGCTGCCATAACTCTCGAAAGACGAATAATTTCTGGTCTTGTACCGACCACAGTCATCACTTTTAATTTTGATTTCATTATATCTTTATCTGGGATATTATTATTTTTAATTATACATTTTCAAAATAAGTATCTGGGTCATTTGGATCATAGAATTCATTAATCCAAAAATTAGTATATAATACTTCATCTCCAATGTTTTTAATATTATGAGTATACCAAATTGGCATATCTACGTACGCCGGTTCGTTTCCATCAAGATAAAAATCCAAAACTTCGTGTGTACCAATTCTGCGTAATTGAATTAGAGCTTTTCCCTTAATAACAGCAAATCGTTCAATTTTTCTGGTATGATAATGATTTCCGCGTGTGATACCCGGAACCGTTGTTGAAAATGAAACTTGCCCGCCAACTCCTAATCGAATAATTTCTACGAATGAACCTCTGGGATCTGTATGTTCAACAAATTTGACAGGGAAATGATTTTTAATATCCATGTAGCAACGAAATGTGTTGAATAAATTCAACTCAAATAAAGTTTCAATACTTGGTATAATGCCTTTATCCTGATATTCCGATTTATATTTTTCTAATAAAGTTAAAATTTGTGAGACCTTATATTCTGAAGTATGCTGTACCAGAATTTCAGGTTTTCCTTCTTTACTTCTAATTTCAGCAATAATTGCACTAACTAATTGTCCAACATATATCAATTTTAAATCACCATCAACCTCAATTACTGGCTTTTCGTTATGCGATAGTTTATGACAAAAAGTAGCAACAACTGAATTATAATTTGGATGTCCAAAAGGCCCGAAAACATTTGGAATTATCATTCCTGTAAATTTTCCTTCAGAATTATTTGACCAATCGATCATTAATTCTCTGCCGGCTCTTTTTGATTTACCGTAAAGATTATCTCTTTCCTCTTGAGTCGATGAAGAAAAAAGCACATGAGATTTACTATTTGTTGCTTTAAGAGATTGGACTAACTTTTGAACCAATCCAAGATTAGTATCATAAATTACCTGAGGATCATTATGACGATTCATCGCTGCTAAATGTACAATAACATCACATTCTGCAACAAAGGTGTTTAATTTATTTTCGTCTTCAAAATATTCTTTTTTAAACTCAATTCGTGTAAACTCTTCTGGAAAGAGTCCAATTGTATTGTATAAATGTGTACCAACAAAACCTGCCTGACCTGTAATTCCTACTTTTAACATTCTTTGATTTTATATTTTAAAATAATCAATATCATATCGATATTCATCTTTAATTTCGCCCAGCAAATAATCAGCCATTACCAGTAATTTAGAATTTAACTCTAAAGATTGAATACTGCTTATATATCCTTTAGGAACATGCAGTACATTTAATTTTTCAGAATCAATTAAATAGGTAAGAACTTCTAAATTTACAGATGGTTTTTCCCAATCATCTATTTTGATTAGCTGGATTTTAAATTTACCGCTAACAACTGAAAACCATCTTTGCTCGATTTGATGTCCTTGCCAGCCTCTAATAAATTCCGGACTCTCGTTTTCTATAATATAAATTCTTTTGATTAATGAAGCATCAAAATCATTATTATATAATAAGGTTCCGCGTAGGTCAGAATGGTAATTCCCATTAATTAATTTTGGTTCCATTATTTATCTAGCCGGGCATTTGTGCAACATCTTCTCCAAAAACTTCTTTTCTAATAAGCGGCAAAGTTGATAAAAGCTTTTTCATTCCTTCAACACCTTGCTGTTCTGTATTATGCGAATGATAATCTTCAATTATTGAAACATCTTCTTCTCCTTCAGAAAAATATTGTGCATAATTTAGATCGCGATTATCCGCAGGAATACGATAAAAATCACCCATATCCTCTGCTTTTACCATTTCTTCACGAGTACATAAAGTTTCATATAATTTTTCGCCATGACGCGTACCAATAATCTTAATTTCAGTATCTGCTTTACAAAGCTCTTTTAAAGCTTGTGCAAGATCTCCAATCGTTCCCGCTGGTGCTTTATTTACAAATAAATCTCCAGGATTACCATTTTCAAAAGCAAATAATACTAATTCTACAGCCTCATCCAATGACATCAAAAAACGTGTCATATTAGGATCTGTAATAGTTATTGGATTATTCTCTTTTATTTGTTTTAAAAACAAAGGAATTACTGAGCCTCTTGAGGCCATTACATTTCCGTATCTGGTCAAACAAACTGTAGTATCGGTCAAATTTCTAGAAGCCGCAACTGCAACTTTTTCCATTAAGGCTTTTGAAATTCCCATTGCGTTAATAGGATAAGCTGCTTTATCTGTACTTAAACAAATTACCTTTTTTACTTTATTGACTCCAGCTGCATCGATAACATTTTGTGTACCAAAAACATTTGTTTTAGTAGCTTCTAATGGAAAAAACTCACATGAAGGAACTTGTTTTAATGCAGCTGCGTGAAATACATAATCTACGCCACGCATTGCTCTTTCGACACTATTATAATCTCTAACGTCACCAATGTAAAACTTAAGTTTATCGTTTTTTAATTGATTACGCATGTCATCTTGCTTTTTCTCGTCACGAGAAAAAATGCGAATTTCTTTAAAATGATCAGTATGCAAAAAACGATTCAACACTGCATGCCCAAAAGATCCTGTTCCGCCAGTTATTAGCAGAGTTTTGTTTTGTATTTTCATTATTGATTTATTTTGAAAATCTTGTTTTTTTCTAATTGAGTTGGATAATTAATTAAAACGGCTTTATAAGGTCCTTTAAAAACAAATAAACTTCCAGCAGCTACTCCAATAACACCATGTCTGTCAATAATTTTTTCAATATCATTTAGTGAACCTGCTCCGCCTAAAACAGTCATAGGAAGTGTTATTTTTTCTCTTACTTTATCTATTAAGTCCAAATCATATCCTTTCATTTGCCCGTCTCTATCAATAGAATTGATTACGATTTCGCCAGCTCCCAATTTCTGAGCTTCTTCTACAAATTTGAAAGGATTAATTCCTGTGCCTTTTTTCCCATTATGAGTATATACTTCATAACCCCCTAATAATTTCTTTTTAACATCTAAAACTACAATAACACTTTGCGCTCCCACCCGATCAGAAATTTCAGTAATTAAATTTGGATTTTGCAATACTGCTGAACTTAGTGCAATTTTTTCGATGCCCAGACTAAAAATTCGCTGTGCTTGCTCTACTGTCTTTACACCACCTCCATAACATAATGGCATCATAGACTGACTCGCAAGTCTCTCTATAAGACTATAATTGGGTTCTTTGCCTAATACTGTTGCGTCGATATCAAAAACGGCTAATTCATCAACCGCTTTTTCATTAAAAATTTTAACGGCATTAATAGGATCTCCAACATATTTAGGATTCTTGAAATTTACAGTTTTCACTAATCCATTATCATGAACCAAAAGGCTTGGAATTATTCTAGGTCTAAGCATGTTTAGAATTTTGCAAAATTATGTAATAAAGTTTCACCATAATGGTGACTTTTCTCTGGATGAAATTGAATTCCATAGATATTTTCATGATATGCTGCACAAGCAAATTCTCCGCCATAATCTGAGGTTGCCAATATATCGTTAGGGTTATTACACTCAAAATAATAAGAATGTAAAAAATAAAACAGAGCATCTTTTTCCAATCCCTCAAATAATGAATGCGAAATTACTGGATTTACATCATTCCAGCCCATATGCGGTAATCTTGTAACTTGCTTAATTTTGGTTTCATCAAATTTTTTGATTGAGGCATCAATCCATCCTAATCCTGCCAATTTTCCCTCATCACTTGAATTACCCATCATTTGCATTCCTACACAAATACCTATAACCGGTAGTTTTTTCAACATAACTAATTCATCAAGTTTTTCACGCATACCTGATTTAATTAATTCTAACATAGCATGATCGAAATGTCCTACTCCAGGTAGAATTATTTTTTGAGCATCTTCTAAATCAGCCGCTGTTTTGGCAATTTTAGTTGGAACATTCACTCTTTTATAAACATTTACAAAAGCATTAATATTACCTACACCGTAATCAATAATTGTTATCATCTGAATAATCGCTTTTCTAGTCCAAGTTTCTGCATCATTTTTGCCCCAAAACCAATTATTTTAATTTTATTCTTGTAATCGTGGAATGTTTTATTTTCTCCTTCAAATAATTCCTGAAGCTCCTTAACAGACAAATCTAATTTATCTGCAACATATTCGAATTCTTTTTGTAAAAACTCTTCGCTTAATTCTGGTTTTGAAACTCTATCTAGTGCATCTTCTCTTTTCATTTGACCTGTAAGAATCAAACTAGAGAAATGAGCACGTCGTTTCTGGAAACCAAATTTCTTTGGCAGCCAATAATCTTCATAAAAACGGGTAAATCTAGATTCATGATGTTTATGCTGAAAAGGCTCCCAGCCGTATTTATCCATCAATAATTTTTCGGCGTCGGCTTTAATATACGGAACCAAATTTAATGGTTTAAAAACCTTCATTCCTAATACATATCTATAATAAAGTTTATAGCTTAGAATATCTACCAGAGGAAAAGTTTTAAGAGGACGTTTACCAAATTTAGAATGGATGTCTTTTACAAGCATAGTATCAATTCCTGGAAATCCTCCCCACTCTTCAGGTTCCCTGCAGCATTCAGTAGAAAAGTTCCCGCCTGTCAAAACATGTTTTATTTTATTTTTCTTGGCAAACTTATATAGCCCAGAAAAAAAAGCATAATCCTGAGGTAAATCCTGATCTGCAATTTGGGATTTTAGAAATGCTACTTGTAAATCTTTCATTTCTTCCCAGTTAATCACATCTGTGTACAAGTCTAAATTTAAACCATTACATAGTTTTTCTATATTTCCAACTGCTTTGTCGGTATTCCATCCTGCGTCAACATGAAACAAAAGTGGTCTCAACCCCATAATCTCTTTTGCTACATAAGCCACATAAGAACTGTCTAGTCCTCCACTTAGTCCAATAATGCAATCAAAATCTTTTCCTTTTCCTTCTTTTTTAATCTTTTCTGCAACTTGCATTAATTCTTCATAACCTTTTTTGCCTGTGTGCCAATTAGGAAGTATGATATTTTGAAAATTATGATAATAATCTGATATTCCATTTTCGTCAAATACAATATTCGGATCTGAGGTATCCATAATTGTTTTGGTACAGATTTGATAAGCTCTATTTTTATTCATTTTATTATTTTAATATTAGTTTAAACATAAAAATGATTCTAATATATTTTATTATATTTTCTATAAATCTTATGTGAGTCCTTAGATATTTTCCAAAGTTTTTTACCAGGCAGTTTACCCATTGTGGCGTGATCATGATGATTGACTTTAATTGAAGGTTCATAATAAACTTTCATACCTTTCTTTTCTAATTGTTTACTTAAGAAAAACTCTTCACCCATCAGAAAAGTAGGCGCCCATAACAAATTAAAATGCTCGAAAAACAATGGCCCTAAAATATAGCAGGCTCCATAACCCTGATGAATCGTCTGTGCAACCTCGAATTGCTCTTCATCTGATCTGTCTGTAAATCTTTTAGTTACTTTTGCAGCATATCCTATCAATACAGATAAGTAATAATTTGAATAATATAAATCATATATAATTTCTCTCTTTTTACTTATTTTATCAATAACATGAGGGTTTTGATGAACACCATCTAAGGTTAGTAAATCCGGAGAAATAACAGGATATTTTTCGAACAATGAGCGGTTTGAATATAAAGTATCAATAAAATCAGGTGGAAAAAATAAATCATTATTACCTATAACCATATGATCCAAATCTGTATATTTTTTTCTTAAATATTCTATTCCAATATTTAATCCCTTAAAATAGCCGCTATTCTCATCATTATAAATAATTTTCACAGAAGGATAATCCTGTTCTATTATTATTAATAATTCAACATCAGCTGTTTCTGATTTATTATCAACTACGACTATATAAGAATCATCATAATTTTTATTTAAAGTTATAGAATGAATTACATCCCTCGTGTAATGAGAATTATTATAATTAGTAAAAACAAATCCTACTTTCATTTTTTTAATTTAGATATTTTTATATTAAAATTTAAAACAACATTGTTATCATATTTAAACAAGAAAACAATTGGAACTACAAATTGTAGAGCGTAACATATTTCACCGACAGTATTTTTCTAGAATAAAACTGTTTTGATTCATCTGAAATTTTCATTCTTTGATTATCTGAAAAAGGTTTTGCTGCTAAATCTAGATGCGACACATAATTACCTAGTTGCTTAGAGATAGAAAATGCCTGATCTACAGTATCATTCATTATCACAGGTAGTCCAGTCAAGCAATATTCTCCAAACTTTGTTGGTGAAGCTACAAAGTTTAATTGTTTCTTTTCTCTCATTAAAAATGCAAAATCAGCAAGATTGTAATAAGCATTCATTTCTTCAAAACTTACACTTGTAATAATTAATCTCTCCGAAATCAAATTTTCAAAAAACGCTTTAGCTACATCCGGGTCTGAAGTTGCTATAAGAATTATGTTATCCGTATTTTCCAGTAATAACTCATATTGTTTATATTGTTCTTGAAGAGATTGATACGCTATCATACTTCCTGAATATAAATATACAACCTTATCGTTGGTTATTCCAAGCTCACTTCTCATCTTTGATCTTAATTCTGAATCAAAAAAGAATTTTTTCTCTGATACTGGACAAGGGATTATCTGATAGTTTTTGGTTTTTAGCCTGCTGCTGAATAAATTAAATAAAGCTTTGCTGACAAATATTGCCCCATCAGATTTCTTGCAATTGATATAAACAACAAATCGATCAAAGTTTACCAGGTATAAGTTTCCAATAAAATTTACAATACTGCTCTTTCTGGATAAACTATCTTTTAATTCCGATACTGCATCACCTCTACAATCCCAATAAACAGGCAGATTATGAAAAGGCTTAGCGATAATACATAAAAAAGCAGTGTAGTCGGCTCTTGCTTGTATAAATGAGTACTTCTTTTTATTTTTTAATAGAAAATTGATCAATAAAAAAAGATTATAGATTGAAGAAAAAGGGTAATAAATATTCATTGCCTTTTTCAAAAATACTTCAACCTTAGAATTATTTTTTTTTAACTTTTCTAAGTTATCATTTGAAAGTTTCCATGTCTTGCTTAAAGTATCATAGGCAAGAATATCAAATTCAATACCGAACTCTTTCATGCCATTACGATGCTCTAGAACCTGAGAATTAAAGATAGTAGAACCTATACCTTCGTGTAGTACGAATAATGCTTTTTTTGATGTATTTGAATTATTTTTAATTGCTTCGATCATATCTTATTGGGGTTGTTTCAGTTTTTAAAGTACTTTGATTTGCATATGCAGAAACAAACAAAAGTATAAAGAGATTATTATTGCCGGGTAAATCACCACTAGCAAGACTTGCTATAAAATAAAAAACAACTAAAAAACATATAATATTATATTTAAATGATGAAAAAAAAATAAATAAAATTAAACAAAATAGAAATACTCCAATTAATCCATTTTCAAAAAAAAGTTCTAAAAAAATATTATGCGGATAATAAACAACATCTTCTCCAAAGAAAGACAAAGAATAAGAACCAATACCAGTACCTTTTAAATATTGAAAATCATAATCAAAAAAGAATTCGAAAAGATCTAATCGGGCATACAGGGAATAAAAATTTGTTTCAAAAACATATCCGCCAATGAAATAAAAACCAATTGTAATAAAGAGTCCAATGCTTGTTATAAGTAAAAATATTTTTTTTTTGGACATGAGATAACTTTGCTTGATCAGGTATACGATCAATACCGATAAAATAGCTCCTCTTGAACCGCTTCCAAAAAGCAAAAAAATTGCTATAATAATTGAACAAAAATATAAAATGTAATTGCTCTTTTTTAATTTATCACAACACAAAATAATAAGTAAAAGCATTCCAACAAAACGCGAAAACCATATTACATTATCAACACCAGGCAAAGTATAACGTCCCCCAATATCTGCTTTGCGAAATAGCAAATAAGAAAAAAACACAAACCAAAGTAAAATATAACTATACTTTAATAAATGAGTTTCAAGAGATTTGAAATTGATTGTTTTTGACTTTGAAGAAAGAAAAAAAACTTCAATAAGAAGCACTGGAAAAATAGTATTGTATAATATCTCTATTGCTTTTTGTTTTGAAGCAAAAACAGATGGCGTATAACTAAGACTATAAAAAATCCAAATAAAAAAAGCAAAAAACGCTAATTTTAAACCACTTTTTGATATTGTTAAAAGATTATTTGAAATAAAAAAAAGTGAAATCAACAACACTATTATTACAAATAAATAAGATGGAATAGGTAATCCAGTAATTTTAAAAACAAATGAAAGAATAACAGGAAATAAAATGATTAAACTAAAAAAATGATTGAAAATTATTTTTCTATCAATCATTTTTTGAAAATTATTTTTTGCATTTATCATTTTTATTAATTTGCTTATTTTTGAAGTTAGAAAGATTTTTTAATTTTAAAGAATTAATTAAAAACGCCTAACTCTTCTATATAAAGAATAGATATATCTATATAATGGTGGATTAAGCAAGTTTTGTATTTTATTAAATGCTGTAACATCAGTCGCTTTTAGAACTTCACAATGCAAAATTAATTTCTCCGCTACTTTTGTTATATCATGATTACTGACAACATATTCATAACACTGTTCTCCAATATTGGAATCATTTTTATATAAATTTAATAACTGCTGGAATGTATGATTTCTTTTAGTAGCTTCTTTAATATCACTCCCTAAAGTATAATTTTGAGTTTCATGCAGCCAGTTATATTTTATATTATCAGGAAATTTTTCTTCGCTGAAATCTATTAAGAAAACCGGAATTTTTCTTGTAGCAAATTCCATACAAGAAGTTCCCATTGCTACTCCTATTTGAATGTTTTTATTCATATAAGAACTTAAATCGTTCTCGACTAAAGTTCCTGCTAAAAAATAATTGATCCCGGATTTCTTTAAATAAATTTCAAGCTGATCTAACTTCTCTCCGGTTCCAATAATGTGTAAAACCATCTGATCACTATTCTCTAATGTTTTTATTTCATCAACTATTTTTAGAACTGAAAAAATTTTATCGTAGGAAATTCTGCCTAACCATGCAATATTAATTTTATCAGACTGATCTTTAACACCAGACTTATAATCTTTAATTTCAAGCGGGACTTGCAAAAATTCGGGCTGACCTTCTAAGTTTATTACTTTTTTTGCTGCCAAAAAATTGGCTTCGTCCATATAAACTATGTTTCCTAAATCTGAAAGTAATTTTAGGAAATTCTTAACTGGTAATACGTTCTTAAACCATTTTCTTCCATTGGAAGCAAATACATAATCTATATTAGTAGGGTGAATCGACCACAACAAAATTTTTATTTTGTTGAAATCTCCTTTAATCAAATATCTTAAATCTGAAAAATTTGATAAAGGAGTAATAAAAACCGTTTCTTCACTTATTGCAACGCATCCGTTGCTATAAGGTAGTATATTAACTTTATTGTAATTACTAAGCTGAGCTGCCAAAAAACCATCTTGGTAATCTACAACATTTACCACTATTGCATCCCTTTTTGAGAGCTCAACCGCTAACCTTATAAACAGCAATTGTGCACCGCCAATCCTATGACTAGGATACATAAAAGTAATTGATGGAGAATGTATGCTTTTCATCTTAACTATATTTTTTTAAATAACAATTTTCTAAAAACATAAATCATGAAAAACAAACAAAGCAAATAATTAAAAGCAAACGCCATAGTAATACCCTGAATGTCAAACCATTTAAGAAACAACCAACCACATAAAACATAACTAACACTGAAAGCAATTTCAGTAATCAAAAAATATTTAGTCATTGATTTTGCTATCATAATATATCCCAATATCCATGAAGCTATTTTAAAAACATCTCCTATTAGCTGCCAAAGAAATAAAGACTGCATAGCATAAAAATCTTTTGTAAATAAAATTGAAATTATTACAAAACGCAATAAGTAAATAAAGATGCATCCTACAATCACCAAAGGCATGATAATTTTAAAACTTTTAAAAACTTCATCTCTAAGCTCCTTTTCATCTTTAATAGATGACAATTTAGGTAAATAATAAGTACTCAAAGATGTTGTTACGATCATCAAATATCCGTCAGAAACGCGCATTATTCCTTGCCAATATCCAGCAGAGTCAACTCCTAATTGTGTTATAATTATATTTCGAAGCAAAATCTGAGAAATTGGAATAGTTAAGGCTGAAACAACAGCCATTAAACTATACTGACTCAATTTCAGTGCAACTGATTTATCAAAAGCCTGATTGAAATAATTCCATGAAAACCAATCACTTTTTGTAATCAAAAATAATGTTACAAAAAAAACAATAGACTGTGAAAGTACTAATGCATATAATGCTCCTTCTAATTTAAAGCAATAAACCAAAATAAAAGTAAACGCTAAACCTATAAGACTGCCAAGTGTATTAACAATAGTGTAAGTTTTAATTTGTTTTTTACCATTTAAAATTGAAATCAATAAAGTATTTAAAGAATATAAAATTATAGTAATTCCCAAGACCCTAATAGGATTACTATACAAATTGCTAACAAAAATCCAGCTCGAAAAAAAAGACCCAAATAACAATAATATTAAACCTACAATACCTGAACAGCACAAACTAATTTTAAAAGAAGTACTGAATAATGATTTTAATTTTTCGTTGTCATCTTCATACTCAGCCGTATATTTTACGACACCAGTATTAATTGCTCCATTAGCAAAAGTAAGTACAATGCTTATAAAATTTGAAAAAGCTCCGATCAAAGCAACACCACCTGGACCTGTAATAACAGCAACAACTTTGTTGGCTACAAATCCTGAACTAATACGGATTAAAGTAATTATTGCCGAAAAAAAAGATGTTTTAATAAGATTCAATATGATATAATTTAAATTTGGGTGCTCCCGATTACGAAGAGTTATAGACTGTCATTATTAGCAAACATTTCCCTTCTCCAACGAGGAATATTTGTTTTTAAGACTTTAGCAGGGGATCCACTTATTAATACATTTTCAGGATATTCTCCATCTAATACCACAGAGAGCGAAGTTACAATTGAGTTTTTATTAACAATAGCTCCTTTTAATACTTTTGCACCTACTCCGATCCAACTATGATCACCAATAATTGTTTTCTTCGTGGCTTTTTTACCTTCAATACCGTGCCAGTCGCAATCAGTAATAAAAGTGTCCCAGGCAATAATACAATCCTTACCGATTTCTATGTATTCATTTACCATTACCACTGAATTAGCCGTAATTCCAGAAGCGCTTTCACTTTCTTTTCCTTTCAGTAATAATTGAGCTTTTGGACTAATATATATCTTTATTCCCTGTCCTAATAAAAAATCATTTTCGACAATGCATTTTGCACCATCACCTATAATAACAGAAATACATCCATCACCATTAAGCCATTGCTCCAAAATTAATTTATTTTTTATAATCAATTTTCCATTCTTATGCTTCTGAAATTTAATTTTTATTAATCCATTAATTTGAAATGCAGGAAAAACGCTCCATTCATCAACAAACATCAAAGTTAAATATACAGCATAAATCCAATTCAAAGGTGACTTTAAGAAGGACTTCAGACTTGGATATTTATTAATAAATTTCTTAGCAGAATGAAACATACTTAATATTTATTAAGAACTTCAATAATTTTATCTACTTCCTCAACTTTTAGAACAGCACTTAAAGGGAGGCTTAAAACTTCTTTATGTATTTGTTCAGAAACTTTGAAGCTTAAATTCTTAAATTCTTTGTAAGCGTCTTGCAAATGAGGAGGAATGGGATAATGAATAACTGTTTGAACCCCATTGTTTGTCAAATAATTTTGCAACTCTTCTCGGTTTTCTGTTCGTACAACAAACAAATGCCAGACATGTGCCATAGAATTAATAACACTAGGTAAAATAATTTTTGGATTAATTATTTCTTTATTATATCTATTTGCAATTTTTCTTTTTATCTCTGTTTCAGCATCTAAATTATTCAACTTCACACCTAAAAAAGCTGCTTGTAATTCATCTAAACGGCTATTCACCCCTTTATATAAATTTTTATATTTAACATGTGAACCATAATTTAACAGCGCACGTAAACAAGTCGCCAAATCATCATCATTTGTTGTTATTGCACCAGCATCTCCAAGTGCACCTAAGTTTTTACCAGGATAAAAGCTAAATCCTGCGGCATCTCCCCAGTTACCAGCTTTTTTATTTTCTAAAATCGCTCCATGCGCTTGTGCACAGTCCTCAATTACTTTCAGATTATGCTTTTTAGCAATTTCTATAATTGATGACATCTCACATAATTGCCCATAAAGATGCACAGGTAAAATGGCTTTAGTTTTTGGAGTAATTTTAGACTCAATTAATAAAGGGTTTATATTGAATGTCTCTAAACTTGGTTCTACTAAAACAGGTACTAAACCATTTGCTGAAATAGCCAAAATACTGGCAATATACGTATTGGAAGGGACTAAGATTTCGTCGCCATCCTGCATTAAGCCCAATTCTTTATAGGCTCTAATAATCAAAATCAAGGCATCTAACCCATTCGCAACTCCTATTGCATGTTTTGTACCACAGTAGGAAGCAAAATTTGTTTCAAACTGGTTTAATTCAGTCCCCATTATATACCAGCCAGAATCTAAAACACGTGAAAAAGCTTCTGTTAACTCTTCTTTATATTGTGCATTTACGTTTTGTAAATCTAAAAATTTTATCATCTATTTTAATCTCAATTCGTTGTCAAAAAATTCATATTCCACTCCTGTCGATTTAGATTTTAAATCCATATCTAATATTTCTCCTGATTTTGTTACAAATCCTTTTTGAACAGCAGGATTTCCATACCATAAAGTGTGGGGCGGCGCATCTTTAGTCAATACTGATCCTGCGCCAACCATTGCATATTCTCCAATTTCTAGACCGCACAATACAAGTGCACCAGCTCCAATAGATGCCCCTTTCTTAACTACTGTTCTCAATAGGTTAAAATTTACGTTTTGCGATCTAGGCAATTTATCATTAGTAAAAGTTACGTTGGGTCCAATCATTACATTATCTTCTAAAGTAATTCCATCCCAAATATAAACGCCAGGTTTAATTGTTACATTATTACCTATAACAACTTCATTCTCGATAAAAGTATGGCAATTAATATTACAAGATTCTCCAATTTTAGCTCCTTTTAAAATTATTGAATATTGCCAAACTCTTGTGTTATCACCTATGTTTTCGGATTGAACATCTGCTAGTTTATGAATCACTGTTTATATAATTTAAATTCTTCATAATCTCTAATATAATCTAATTCAGAGTATTCATTAGAAGCTAAAACTAAACATATTGAGCCACTTGAAAAATTATCTAAATCCCTCCATAAACCTGCTGGCATAAAAACCCCCATATTAGGTTGAGACAAATGAAAAGTTCTTTTTACATTTCCGTCATCAATTATAAGATCAAAACTACCACTCAAAGCAATAATTAGTTGTTGTAATTCCTTATGCCCATGGCCTCCTCTTCCAAATCCCCCAGGTATATCATATAAATAATATACTCTCTTAACATCAAAAGACACTTCAATACCATTATTTACGGCAGTTAAGTTCCCATTTATCTGATGATTCTTTGGAAGAGTAATCAAGTTACAATCAAAAACACTAGTTGTTCTCATAAATTATTGTTTTTTTTAAAACTCTCAAAATCTCTAATATAATCTTCTTCATTAAACTTGCTACTTGATAAATGTAAGGCCACTGAATTAGTAGAAAAATTTTCAATATGACGCCAATGATTAGTTGGAATATATAATCCGAAATAAGATCGATTTAAACTAAATTTTTCTTCCTCTCCAAATTTATCAATCACTATGACATCAAAACTACCACTTAAAGCTATGACAACTTCATGTTGTTCTTGATAAGCGTGACCTCCTCTAATTTCTCCACCAGGAACATCATAAGTCCAAAATGTTCTTTCAATCTCAAATGGTATTTGATTAGGGTACTGCAAAAAAGTCAAATTCCCTCTAGGGTCTTGAATTTTAGGAAAATTAATAATTCTGGGTTTCATAATTTGACAGATATCTTAATTTAATTATTATTTGTTACCCCGCAGAAATCCAAAACTACTTTTGACTCATCAACAATAAGATTCTTGAATTCATTATGAGCTACTAAGAAAACAATTATATCTGCTTTATCAATTGCTTCAGTGTATGGAGTTAATTTAAAAACTTTATGGTTCCCTATATTAGGTTCTACAATAAAACAGGTATCATCATGAGAATCCTGTAAGATTTTTTGGGCTATGTATTTAGCTGGAGATTCTCTGAGATCATCAATATTTGGTTTAAATGCTAATCCCATTATAGCAATACTTGCTTTTCGGCCAAACTTCAATTGAAACTCTAATTTTGCAGACTTTACTTTCTCAGCACACCAAAAAGATTTGTAATTATTAATTTCTCTTGCTTTAGCAATAATCTGGGATTCCAAAGGATAATCTGCAACAATAAAATAAGGATCAACCGCAATACAGTGTCCGCCAACTCCGCATCCAGGCTGTAAAATATTTACTCTAGGATGTTTATTAGCTAATTTTATTAAATCCCAAACATTGATATCAGCTTTGTCACAAATGAGTGATAATTCATTGGCAAATGCAATTTGCACATCGCGAGAAGAATTTTCTGTCAATTTACACATCTCTGCAGTTCTGGCATTTGTAGGATGTAATTCGCCTTTTACAAATTGACTATAAAAAGTGATCGCCTTTTTTGTTGATTCCTCATTTACTCCGCCAATTACTCTGTCATTGTGTACCAGCTCATACATAACATTTCCAGGCAAAACACGTTCTGGACAATATGCTATATAGAGTTTATCTGTTAATTCAGGTCTTTCACTGTAGATGAGTTTCATCATTTTTTCAGTAGTCCCAATTGGAGAAGTTGATTCAATAATGTATAAATCTCCCTCTTTTAACAACGGAATTATACCTAATGTTGCAGCCTGAACAAACGAAATATCTGGTTCATTTTTGGCTTTAAAAGGAGTAGGAACCACAATCAAATATGTATTTGCAGTTACAGGGGTTACCGATGCTTTTAAAAATCCATCTTTAACTGCTTTTGCTACCGCTTCATCTAAACTTGGCTCTACTATATGAATCTGACCTGCATTAATGGTTTGAACAACATCGGGATTAATATCCACACCATGAACAGGAATATTATTATTTGCTATTAAGGCGGCAGTAGGTAATCCAATATATCCTAAGCCAATCATTACTACACTATCTTTATTCATATTATTTATTTAGAAAAATTATATGTTCTACTATACGTTTACAAGCCTTTCCATCTCCATACGGATTATGTAAAGAGCATCTGTCTTTATAAAGATTTTCATCGTCCAGTATTTTTTCACATTCTTTTATTATTTTATTTTTATCAGTGCCTACCAAGACTACTGTACCAGCCTCTACAGCTTCTGGTCTTTCTGTTGTATCACGCATAACAAGAACGGGCTTTCCTAAACTAGGTGCTTCTTCTTGCACACCTCCGCTGTCTGTTAATATTAAATATGATTTATTCATAAGCCATACAAATGCGGGATATGAAAGAGGTTTTATTAATTTTATATTTTCGAAATTTCCTAATATTTCATTTACAGGACCTTTTACATTAGGATTCAAATGCACTGGATAAACAACTTGTATATCATCATATTTAAGAGCAATTTCTTTGATTGCTTCGCAGATGTTCACAAATCCCTGCCCGTGATTTTCCCGTCTATGTCCTGTAACTAATATGATTCGTTTGTTTGTATCAATTTCTTCTTTAAGAAATTTAATTTCCTCATCATTAATTGTCATTACACGTTCTTTGCTATCTAGAAGCGCATCAATAACAGTATTTCCTGTCACTAGTATATCTTTCTCAGAGATATTTTCATTTAACAAGTTGTTCTTTGATGTTACCGTTGGAGCAAAATGAATATCTGAAATTCTTCCCGTAATCTGTCTGTTTATTTCTTCTGGAAATGGTGATAATTTATTATTTGTTCGTAGTCCAGCTTCTACATGACAGACCTTTGCTCCAGAATAAAATGAAGCAATACTTGCAGCCATAGTAGTTGTTGTGTCTCCGTGTACATAAACATAATCTGGTTTAAAATCTTCTAAAATATCTTTTAGACCTAAAATAATGTCTGCGGTTAAGGAAAAGAGATTTTGATTTGGCTTCATTAAATCTAAATCATAATCTGGTTTAATTTCAAAAAAACTCAAAACCTGATCTAACATTTCTCTATGCTGTGCGGTTACACAAACTTTTGTTATAAAAAATTCATTATTATTATTGAATTCTTTAATTAAAGGAGCCATCTTAATCGCTTCTGGTCTAGTACCGAATATTATTAAATTCTTTATCATTATCGAAATAAAATATTATATAACAGAATTATAAAGTAAACTGCTTATTTAATAATATTAAATAAGCCAGATTAGTACTTTTTATTCTAATTTTAATTGTTTAAGCAAACGGTTTATGATTAAAAAAAATATTGAAAGGAAGCCTAATGAAAGTCCTCCCATTATCATTCCTTTAACTCTTCCAAAACGCTCTTTAGGTAATGGCAAAATAGGTCTATCTATAACTTGAATTAAAGGTGTTTCTTTTCTTAAAGTAACTTTAGCTAATTCTGATTGCTTAACCAATTCTGTTAATATTGCTGTATTTGCCTGCACATCCACTTGTCTTCTGGCCGAGGGTGCACGACGAACATTTAAAGCAGGATTCAAATTGAAAGTATTATCATTAGCTACAGCAACACCCGTTATTGCACCATTAAGCTCTGTTCGAACAGAATCTACCTGACGTTCTAGAATAGCCATATTAATTCTTGATTTTTTACTCTTCGTTTCAACATAAAAATCTCCAACTTCTTTCACCAAAGCCTCGCAAAAATATTTAGAAAAAAATTCATTATTAGAGGAAACATCAACATTTATTATTGATACTTTTTTATCTTTCTGAACTACCGAAAGTCCAGTTTTAGATAAATTATCATATATTTTACCTAAAATACTATCCTGTACACGACTAAAAGTTTTACGACTACTATTTGGTAAAAATTTAATAGATGCAAATTGAGGCTTATCGTCCCACTTACTTCTCCATCCATTATCTTGTATATACATCTCTGCTAACGATAAAGTCTTGCCATTAAAATAGACAGGAGATAATAATGTCTTTTCAACCATCGACCTTGATTTAAATAATTCTGTTAAATTAGAACCCGAAAAAATTCCTCCTCCATCTCCACCTAAATCCAAACCAAATGAACTTGCTAAGCCAAGTGCTCCTCCTAAACCACCTCCGCCTTTTTCATCTTCTAATGCAAATGTTAATGTTGCTGTATAAATAGTTTTTTTTGTATACGAATAAGCAAACCCTAAAGTTCCTCCTATAATACCAAACAGTACAATAATTTTCCACTTGGAAAATAAATAGACTAACCATTCTTTCGCTTTACTTACTAATTCTCTCAACGAAATATCATCGTTTTCAATAGGCTTAATATCCATTAAAATAATTTATTTAAAAGCAGTCACAATTAATAAGGCTAAACTAGTAAGGACACTTCCAATTCCAACCCATTCTCCTGTACTCATTTTCTTAACTTCTGGTTTTTGAGGAACTACAATTTGTGAATCAGGTGTAACTTTGGGATATGATCTAAAAAACAAGAATGAACTTGTAACTGAAGCATTTCCGTTCGGATAGATAACGTAAGCCTTTTTCTTCCATCCTTTACTATCTACACCACCAACGGCATTAATATAATACCTAAATCCTTTTCCGCTCCTGTAAGGTATTTCAGAAGTCAATAATACATTTCCTGTAACTTTTACACCCTCATTATAAACTGCAACTTCAATTTCATCTCCTGGAAACAAAGTAACATTAGAATAATGACTTTTATCTTTTACAATTTTTTCCCAATTAACAGGAATGGTTGCAAACTTTAAATCTTCTTTTAACTTTTTAGTCAATTTATCTTTTAACGAATCATTTTTTGTCAAGTTCAAATCAATACTTTGCAGTTTATCAATTTGCTCTTGTTTGATAGGTCTTTTAATTTTCATTCCATCTAAATTAGCAATAGAGGTTAATCCTCCAGCCCTCATTACAATATTATAAACAGTTTCCTTTTTATTTGCAAGAACATATTTACCTGGATAACTTACCGCTCCGCTAACTGAAACCATTTCCGGTTTTTCATAAACTGCCATTCTTCGAATATTGATAACATCAAAAGGTTTTAAAACAAAGTTTTTAATCTGCTCGTTATTGTTTGCTGTAATCTCAAGTTCTACTAATTCAATACGTTTTGGGTCGGCATCATCGATTACGTCAGACTTTACCATTCTTGCAATCTCTACTCTCTTAGATGCGGAACCTGTTAATCCACCTACTTGAACAACCAAATCGTTTAATGTCAAGTTTTCGAAATATTCATAAACACCTGGGTTTTTAACTTCTCCATCAATTGTAACTTTATATTCTTCTCTGAAATCCAAAATAGAATATACTGTCACGATATCTTCTCTTTTTAATTCTAAATCGGCACTTAAATCTCCGGATAAAGCAGCACTTAAATCGACATTTACAATCTCTGTTGTCAAATCTGTTTTTAAACGAATTATCCTTGCTCTTTTTGTATAAGCATCTTCTTTAAGGCCTTCTGCTCTTGTAATAAGATCAGAAATTCTCATTCCTTCACTATAAGAATAATAATCTGGTCTAAACACAGCTCCTTCGATTTTAATACGATTTTCAAATCGATTTAAAATTTTAGTCACTCTGAAGACATCACCAGATTGTGGTAAATAAAAGGTATATTCACTTTCATTTATATCATGCACTTTAAATTCCTTTCCAGTCTTTTGCAATACATTTACTGATGCTGTATAAGCAAATTCGTTAAATCCAGAAGCAAAATTTAATAAATCCGAGAATTTTTCTCCTTTCTTCATCTCAAAAATCCCAGGGCGTTTTACTTCTCCTTCAACAGTTACTCTTTGACTATATGCAGGAATTCGAATAACATCATTATCTTTCAAACTCACGTTATCAGATTGATCCCCTTTAACCAAAAATTTATAGATGTCGACATTTTTATAGACTTTATTATTTCTAATTAATTCTATATTTCTGTAACTTCCATTTTTCCCCGGTCCGCCCGCTAAATGCAGGGCATTGTATACTGTTGCCAAAGAAGAAATAGAATAATTACCAGGTTGCTTACCTCCAACAATAGTTACTTTTATTGTGCGAATTTGACTTAAACTAATACTTACTTTTGATTGCCCAGATTGAACAGTACTATAAACTCTAGCTATAGCAGCTTTTATTTTTTGAGTAGCAGCCTCGATTGATATTCCTGAAACAGCAATTTGCCCTACGTAATCTATTGTAATTTTTCCTTCTACACTTACTGGTATATTTGCATTGTATTCCTGAACTCCATATATACTTACTTGTAATTCATCACCAGGACCCAAAATATAATTCATTGGGGTCGCCAATTTTAAATCAGGTTCAAAGTTTAGCGTAGGATTATCAAATAATTCCGAACCAAAAATTAAGACATTCGCAGAATCTTTAATTTTTTCATTTTTAATTAACTCTTGTTTTCTTTCCGAGTCCCTAACTCCTGAATTTGATTTATTACCTTTTGCTTCTCCTTTGGAATTCTTATTATCAAATTCAGTAAGTTTAATTTTCAATTTATTAAATTCTGTTTGACTCATTCCTTTTGACAGTACCATTGGTTCAACTTGTTCAATTGTAGAACCATTACTCTTTAATTGAGCACTTATTTTAGCTAAATCATCATCAGATAAATAATCTACCTTTACCGTACTTAAATCTTTCGATTTAAGAATATCTTGTGCATTAGCATTAAAAGATAATAAGAAAGTAAAAAACAGAATAAGAACGTATATTATTTTTTTCATAGTAATTTAATTTAATCTTTAAGAATTAAATTTGGTGTAAAAAAGATTATGAATATTGTTTTTGATAATAATCTTTATAAGAACCCGAAGTAATGTTTTGCAGCCATTCTTCATTAGAAAGGTACCAATTGATTGTTTTTTCCAGGCCTTCCTCAAAAGTAACTGAAGGTTTCCAGCCTAATTCTTTATTTATTTTAGAAGCATCAATCGCATAACGCAAATCATGTCCTGGTCTGTCTTTTACATAAGTAATCAATTCTTGTGAAGTTCCTTCTGATCTTCCTAATTTTTGATCCATAATTTGGCACAATAATTTTACCAAATCAATATTCTTCCACTCATTGAAACCACCAATATTATAGGTTTCATGATTTTTACCTTTATGAAAAACCAAATCTATCGCAATGGCATGATCTTCTACAAATAACCAATCACGGGTATAATTTCCATCTCCATAAACTGGTAAAGGTTTATTATTAATAATGTTATTTATAAAAAGTGGAATTAATTTTTCAGGAAAATGATATGAACCGTAGTTATTTGAACAATTGGTCAAAACATATGGCAAACCATAAGTTTCTCCATAAGCTCTCACAAAATGATCAGAACTTGCCTTTGAAGCTGAATAAGGAGAATTAGGATCGTAAGAAGTCGTTTCTGTAAAAAGTCCTTCTGCTCCAAGAGATCCATACACTTCATCAGTACTAATATGATAGAAACGTTTACCCTCAAAATTATTTTTCCATTGATTTTTCGCTGCATTCAATAAATTCATAGTTCCAATAACATTTGTTTTGACGAATGCTAGTGGATCTTCAATCGAACGATCGACATGTGACTCTGCTGCCAAATGCAAAACACCATCAAAATTATGTAATGAAAAAAGTTCATTTATAAAACTCTCGTCTACTATATCTCCTTTAACAAAAGCATAGTTAGGCTGATTTTCAATATCCTTAATATTTTCCAGATTACCTGCATAAGTTAATGCATCTAAATTAAAGATTTGGTATTCAGGATATTTGTTTACAAAACGTCTTACCACGTGCGAACCAATAAAACCGGCCCCTCCGGTTATAAGAATTTTTTTCATTTTAAATTTAAATTAATTTAATAGATCTGAATTTATTTTTTCTAACTCACTATAGATATCCTTAACATCTTGTGAATTTTCTTTTTGTAAAATTAAATTTGCTGTGTCAGTATATACAAAAATAGTATTTTTTAATCCCAGAAAAGTGGTATGCTTGCCAGAACCAATTACCATATTTCCATTTTTATCAACTGGGTGATTTTTTGAAACCAAGTAGTCGTAAACCGATTCAAATGATCCTAAATCTGACCATGAAAAAGAAGCAGGAACTACTTTAATTTTCTTACTTCGTTCCATCACGGCATAATCAATACTGATCGATGGAATTTCTAAAGATAAATTCAAATCTAAAAAACCTTCTTTACTTGCTTCCCAAACTGCTTTAGATTTCTCGTAAATATCTGGTTGAAATTGTTTTAATTCGTCTAAAAGGACACTCGCTTTAAAACAAAACATTCCGCTATTCCATAAAAAATTACCTCTTGCAATAAATTCTTTTGCAGTAGTTTTATTTGGTTTTTCACGAAATGAAATTACATTATCTCCTTTTGACTCAATATAACCATATCCTGTTTCTGGCTTAGTAGGTATAATTCCAAAAGTTACAATAAAACCATCCTGAGCTTTTGAAACAGCCTCATTAATCGCTTTATTATAATCCTCTATTTTATCGATAATATGATCAGAAGGTGTTACAATCAATATATCATCAGGATCTGAAGCAAATGCAGCAAAAGCAATTGCAGCTGCCGTATTTCGTGGTGTAGCTTCAACAATATTCACGTATGAAGTATTGGTTTTATCCATAACTTTTCCACTTAAGTGATGATTGTCAACATTCCCCACCACCATCACTTTATTTACTAAATGACTGTTGCGATCAACTGTCATTTCGAATAAAGATTTATTTTCAAATATTTCTAAATATTGTTTAGGCTGGCTCTTTCGAGAAAGGGGCCATAATCTGCTTCCCACTCCCCCGGTTAAAATTACATGTATAATTGATTTTTTTGTATCCATTTTTTTAATAAAAAAAAGAACTTTTAAATATTACAACCTATTATCAGCTATACTACCTAAAACTCCTTTGACATCGTATAATAAACTATTTTCTTTTTGCAACTCAGAAAAATTTAATTCTAAAAATTCTTTGTGAGAAACTCCGAGCACAATTGCGTCAAATGTATCATTTGGCAAAGTGTTAATTGTTACTAAATTATATTCTTTTTTTACATCATTCGCATTAGCCAATGGGTCAAATATTGTAACTAAAATTCCGTATTCTTTTAATGCTTTTACAACATCTACAATTTTGGTGTTACGAACATCTGGACAATTTTCTTTAAAAGTAATTCCAAGCATTAAAAGATCAGCTCCGTTAACTGAAATTCCTTTTTTGATCATCAACTTTACTATTTGAGAAGCAACGTATTCACCCATACTGTCGTTCAAACGTCGTCCTGCTAAAATTATTTCGGGATGGTATCCGAATTCCTGGGCTCTTTGCGCTAAGTAATAGGGATCAACACCAATGCAATGCCCACCTACCAATCCTGGTTTAAATGGTAAAAAATTCCATTTTGTTGATGCGGCTGCTAGCACTTCTTGTGTATCAATATTCATTAAATTGAATATTTTTGCTAATTCATTTACAAAAGCGATATTAATGTCTCTTTGTGAGTTTTCAATAACTTTTGCAGCTTCAGCCACTTTTATGCTTGGTGCTAAATGTGTTCCGGCAGTAATTACCGACTTATATAAATTATCAACTTTTAAACCAATTTCAGGTGTTGAACCTGAAGTTACTTTTAATATTTTTTCGACTGTATGTTCTTTATCTCCCGGATTTATTCTTTCCGGTGAATATCCGGCATAAAAATCCTCATTAAATTTTAATCCTGAAACTTTTTCTAAAACTGGCACACACTGTTCTTCTGTAACACCTGGATAAACAGTTGACTCGTAAATTACGATATCTCCTTTTTTTAATATCTTACCAACAGACTCACTCGATTTATATAAAGGAGTCAAATCAGGACGATTATTTTTATCAACTGGTGTAGGAACTGTAACTATAAAATAATTACAATCTGCAATATCGTTTAAAGAAGTCGTGCAATACAATCCGGCTTTAGTGGTAGAATTATCTACTAAAACAGCTTGCAAAGTAACATCATCAACTTCTAATGTTGTATCTGTACCTGATTTTAAAGAAGCTATTCTTGCTTCATTAATATCAAAACCTATAACTGAATACTTAGTAGCAAATAATCGAGCCAAAGGCAGGCCAACATAACCCAAACCAATAATGGCTATTTTTACGTTTTCGTTCAATTTGTAATCTTTTTTATCTATTTCAGTCATAACAATTCACGGCTTCGCCACTCTGAGTCACAAAAATTGGACACAGATACTCTAAAATCATTTTCGGCAAATATAACATATTAAGTCAATCTATTCAATACGGTTTCCCGTAATACAGAAAAAACAAGCAAATAAATAGTACCACTAGCCACCAACACTCTATCAATCAGTATGTAAAAATTCACCTTATAAAAAAAACAGAAAATAAACTTTCTATTTAGAGAAATTTTACCTTCTGTTAGTATCAATAGTTACACAATA
>Ga0247813_10000528_pt1 | contig 35036 bp, 26 predicted proteins | sample UWRJL169409C1_FD_180719 | JGI IMG/M metagenome (GOLD analysis project Ga0247813, IMG submission 180719) | Plant litter microbial communities from Arlington Agricultural Research Station in Wisconsin, United States - UWRJ-L169-409C-1 | ecosystem: Environmental > Terrestrial > Plant litter >... | reverse complement strand
ACCAGCAGCATCACCCACCAATAACCGACCAGGAACGCCGAGAACGCCATCACCATCCGCGTCAGGAACGGCAGCTGCTGGCCGACGGTGTCGAACTGCTCGACCACCTGCGGCACCACGAACATCATCAGCGCGGTGACCACGCCCAGCGCGACCAGCGCGAGGATCGACGGATAGGCGAGCGCGGTGATCAGTTTCCCGCGGATCTCGGCCTGGCGTTCGAGCAGCGCCGCGAGCCGGTCGAGGATGGTCGGCAGCGACCCGGAGCTTTCGCCGGCTGCGACCATCGCGCGGTACAGCGGCGGGAAACTCTTCGGCTCGCGCGCCATCGCATCGGCGAGGCGCCGGCCCTCGACGACGCCGGCATGCACCGCGGAGACGATCGCGCGGACGCTCTCCTGCTCGGTCTGCCGGGTGATCGTGCGGAGCGATTCCTCGAGCGGCGAGACGCGATTGAGCGTCGCCAGCTGGCGCGTGAACAGCGTCAGGTTCTTGCCCGACATCTTCGGCTTGCCCAGCTGCAGCCCGAACAGCGGACGCCCCTTGGCCTGCGGCGGCGCACCGGCCGCGAGCTTGACGACGTACAGCTTCCGCGCGTCGAGCGCCGCCCGCGCGACGTCGATGTCCACCGCGGCGATATGCCCCCGCTTCTCGGCGCCCTTGGTATCGATGGCGAGGTAGTCGAAGTCAGCCATTTGACCTCACCCTCACCCTTCCCACCCGGCTGCGCCGGGCGGGCCCCTTCCCTCTCCCATTGGGAGAGGGAGGGAGGCGCGAAGCGCCGGAAGGGTGAGGGTGACCCTCACACATCCTCCACCTCGGCCGTATCACGACGCGACACACGCACCGCTTCCTCCGCGGTCGTCTGCCCCAAAAGCACCAGCTCCCGCGCCGACTGGGCCAGATTGGGCGACCGCGCGAACGCGTGCGCGGTGATCGCCGTCTCGTCGCCATCGGTGTTGATCAGCCGCCGGATCGTGTCGTCGATCCGCACCGCCTCGAACACGCCGATCCGCCCCTTGAACCCGCTCTGCCCGCACTCGTCGCAGCCTTGCGCGACATACACCACCGCGTCGCCCGGAATGCCCAGCAGAGGCGCGACCGTCTCCGACGCCGGCACCGCACGCCGGCAAGTCGGACACAGCCGCCGCACCAATCGCTGCGCAATCACCGCACGCAACGTCGACGCCAGCAGGAAACTCTCGACCTTCATGTCGCGCATCCGCGTGATCGCGCCGATCGCGTCGTTGGTATGCACCGTCGACAGCACGAGATGCCCGGTCAGCGAAGCCTGCACCGCGATCTCGGCGGTCTCGCGGTCGCGGATTTCGCCGACCATCACGACGTCGGGATCTTGGCGCAGGATCGCGCGCAAACCCGCTGCGAACGTCAGCCCGACCTTAGGGTTCACCTGCGTCTGGCCGACTCCATCCACCGCATATTCGACCGGATCCTCGACCGTCAGGATGTTGCGGCTGCCGTCGTTGAGCAGCCGCAGCGCCGCATACAGCGACGTCGTCTTGCCCGAACCCGTCGGCCCAGTGACCAGGATGATCCCGTTCGGCTCGGCCAGCGACTCGCGCAGCAGCGCGAACAGCGCCGGCGGCAGGCCCAGCGCCTCCAGCGTGATCCCGGCATTCTCCTTGTCGAGGATACGCAGCACGACGCGCTCGCCCGCGCGGCTCGGCAGCGTCGAGACGCGGACGTCGAGCAGCTTGCCGCCCAGCGTCAGCCCCATCCGGCCGTCCTGCGGCACGCGGCGCTCGGCGATGTCGAGCCGCGCCATCACCTTGATCCGGCTGACGACGACCGGCGCGACATTGGCGGGCATCCGCAGGGTCTCGCGCAGCACGCCGTCGATCCGCATCCGGATCACCAGCCCGGACTCATACGGCTCGATATGGATGTCCGACACGCCGTTGCGCGCGGCGTCTGCAATGATGCCATTGATCAGCCGGATCGCCGGCGCGTCGTCAGCGGTGTCGAGCAGATCCTCCGCGGTCGGCATGTCGCCGGCGAGCAGGTCGAGTTCGTCGCCCATCCCGACCGCGGCGAGCGCGTTGGCCTGGCCGTCCATCGCGTAGACGTTGGACAGCAGCCGATCGAAGGCGGGCGCCTCGACGCGGTTCACGCCGAACGGACGACCGAGATAGCGACGGAGTTCAAGCAGCACCTTTGGCTCGGCGCCTTCGCGCATCGCGATGGTGAGGTGGCTGTCGGTGTCGGTATGGTCGACGACGACGCCAAATTTCCGCGCGAAGGCGTAGGGTATCGTCAGTTGGGGAAGCGCAACGTCACCCCCCTCCCGCAAGCGAGCGTCGGGTGAACGATGCCCCGCATCGTTCAGATCAGGCCGGGGGCCTGATCGACCCGACGCTGGGCTGGGGGTGGGCTCGCGCTCGAAATCAACGATATCGCCCGAGGTAAGCGCGAGCCCACCCCCGGCCCCTCCCGCTTGCGGGAGGGGGGAAAGAGCGTCGAACTCGGTCCCTTCGCGGATAATCACCGCTTCGCCGGCCGGAACACGGTGGTCGTACTCCGCACCGGCACCGCCACCCGCGGATCCTCGATGCTCCCCGGGATCGGCGCACTCGGGATCGGCGGGGCGGCGCCCATGTAATCGCGGACCAGCTGGTCGATCGACGGCTCCTGCCCCGGTTCCTGCAACCCCTGCTGCAACCGCACATAGCCGTAGCGCTGCTCGGTCAACCGCCGGCTGTCCTCAGCCGTACGCAGGATGGTCGGGCGAATGAAGATCATCAAATTGGTCTTCGCGCGCTGCTTCGCCTTCGACGTGAACAGATGCCCCAGCACCGGCAGATCGCCGAGCAACGGGATTTTCTCGATCGTCCGGCGCTCATTGTCGTCGAGCAACCCAGAAATCACCGCGATCTGACCATCGTCGACGGTCCGCACCGTCTCGACCTCGCGCTTGTTGAGGATCAGGTCGCTATTGTCGCTCGACACCGGCCCGGCGATCGAACTCACCTCGAGCCGCAGGTTCAGCTTCACCGTCCCGCTCGAGTTGACCTGAGGGCGCACGGTCAGCTCGATGCCGACATTCTGGCGCTGCGTGGTGCGGAAGGCGTTGTCGAAATTGGTGCTGAGCGCCTGGCCCGTGGTGATCGGGATCTCCTGCCCGACCAGGCTGTGCGCCTCCTGGTTGTCGAGCGTGACGAGGTGCGGGACCTGCAACAGGTTCGACTGCGTGTCGCTTTTCACCGCGTTGATGATCGCCCCGAAGAACGTGCTGCCGATCTTGCCGCCGAACCCGCCGAACCCGCCGCTGGCCGCCAGGATCGAGGCGATCGCCGCCTGTTGCAGCGAGTCGGCTGCCGCGTTGGGGGTGTTCGTCTCCGTGCGCGTGCCATCGGGCGCGACCACCGTCGTGCCGTTGCCGGTGATCGAGCGCGCGCCGATCGCACCGGCGATCTGCAGGATGTTCGGCGCGGAATTGGTGAAGGTCGACGCGCCGAACGCGCCGCCGCTGGGATCGCCGACGATGAACTGCGCGCCGAGCGTCCGGGCGGTCGAATCGGAGACCTCCGCGACGATCGCCTCAACCAGCACCTGTTCGCGGCGCGTATCGAGCTGGCGGACGACTTCTGCGAGCTGGCGCTGGATCTCGGCCGGCGCGGCGATGACGATCGCGTTCGCCCCCGTGAAGCGCGTGACGACGGTGGCGGACTTGCCGCCGGCGGCGGTCAGCGCGGGTTGGCCCGACCCCGAACCACCACCCGACGACACCGGCTGCGGCTGGCTGATCTGCGGCTGCGAGACCTGCGATCCCGAACTGCCATTGGTGCTGCTCGACCCGAAGTTGGTCCGCGACAGCGCCTGGCTGGTCGGTTGCGTCGGCGTCTGCCCGACCAGTTCCTGCAGCACCGGCAGCAACTGTTCGGCGTCGGCATTCTCGAGGAACACGACCTTGATCTCGGTGCCGTTGCGCGCCTTCTGGTCGAGGTCGACCGCGACCTGCGCCAGCCGCGCGACGGTCGATGCGTCGCCGCGCAGAGCGACCGCGTTCGATCCCTCGACCGCCACGACCGAGGCGGTCGGGCCGCCCCCCGCCGCGCCGGCCGCGCCGCCCTGCCCGCCGACGCCGATCAGCCCCTGCAACGCGGTCGCGATCTCCTTCGCGCTCGCGTTCTTGAGCGCGATCACCCGCGTCGACGCGTTGTCGGTGTCGATCCGCCGCAGCACTTCGCGCACGCGGCGGATATTGTCGGCGAAATCGACGATCACCAGGCTGTTGCCGCCACGGTTGGCGCTGACCGATCCTTGCGCGCTGACCAGCGGCCGCACCGTGTCGACCGCGCTGGTCGCGTCGATCGAGCGTAGCCGGACGATCTCGGTCACGTAGCTATTACGCGCCGCACCACCGACACCGATCCGGCTCGGCTGCGAGGCGGCGTTGTCCAGCGGCTGGATGCGGAACGCCCCGTTCGAGGTCGGCACTGCGACCAGCCCGTTCGACCGCAGCGTCGACAGGAAGATCTCGAAATATTCCGACCGCGACAAGGGCCGGTCGGTGACGACCGTCACTTTGCCCGCGACGCGGTTGTCGATGATGAAGGTGCGGCCCGTCACCTTGGCGGCGTCGGCGATGAACGCGCGGATATCGGCGTCGCGGACGTTCAGCGTGGTCTGCGCCTGCGCAGTAGTCGCCGCGGCGATCGCGACGATAGGAACGAGGTATGATTTCATCTGTGCCGATTTCACTGTGCGGGTGCGGTGGTTGGGGGTGCGATCATGATGGCGAGCGGCAGCGTATCCTGGCCGCGCTCGACGGTGATGGGGACGTTGCCGCCGCCGGCGAAATCGCGCGCGATGCGGTCGAGGTCGCCGGGTCCGGACACCGGGCGGCCGCCGATCGAAGTGACGACGTCGCCTTCCCTCAGCCCGGCGGCGCGAAACGCGTTGCCGCTGCCCTGCGGGCGGACGGTGAGACCACTGATCCGGCCGGCATCGATGCGCGGGATGAAGCCGATTTCCTGGCGAAGCTGGCCGACCTGGACGCCTGTCGCGGCGGCAGGTGCCACTGGCGTCGCACCAAGCGTAACCGGCGTGACCGCACCCGACTGGTCGAGGAACAGGTCCTCGTCCGCACCGCCGCGCTCGATCGTGACATGGTCGAACGCGACCGATTTCAGCCGCACGCCGGGCTGGATCTCGGCGCCGACCGCGACGCTCTGCTGGACGCCGTCGGGCCCGGCGATGATCGCCGAGCCGCCGCCCATCGCCTCGTCGATCCGCGTCCCGAACAGGGTGAGCTGCAGCGCCGTGACGGTCGCAGGCTGCGCGGCGCCGCCGCCAAGCCGGAAGAACGGATCGAACCCGCGCAGGATGTCACCAGGCGCCCCCACCAGCACCGGCCCAGCCGGTCGCCAGTCGCCCAGCGGCGTCACCGGCGTCGCCAGCACCCACACGAGCCGGGCGCACTGCACCGCAAGGCCCGCCATCAGCGCCAGTTCGGCCAGAGAATAGACATTCACCACGGGCATCCGCCGTAAGATACGGCGCGCCCGCGCATCCAGCTTCAAACGCATGTAATACCGTCCCGCATCCCGGTGCGTAGGCATGGCATGTTACACCGCTGCGTCAATCTCCCGTCATATTTGCGCGGGCGCAAAAGGCGCGGCAAAAGCACCGGATGAGCGACACTTATCCTTCCTCCGGTTCCGGGCTCGATCCCGCTGCGATCCTTGCGCGGCTGAGCATGCCGGGGGTGCAGCGCGTGCCGAGCCCCAAGCTCGATCTGTTCGTGAAGCGCGGCTTCCTGCCGCCCGATCTCTGCGCGGCTTTGATCGAACGGATCGACACGGTCCGCCGTCCCTCGACAATCTCCGATTCGAACGGCGACGCCGCCTATCGCACCAGCGAGACCGGCGATCTCGACGCGACCGACCCGGTCGTGCTCGATGTCGAGGCGCGGATCGCCGCGCTGACCGGGCTCGACGGCGCACACGGCGAACCCTTGCAGGGCCAGCGCTACGCGGTCGGGCAGGAGTTCAAGGGACATACCGATTATTTCGAACCTACCGGGGTCGACTATGACCGCTATTGCTCGGTCGCGGGCAACCGGACCTGGACGGTCATGGTCTATCTGAACGCGCCCGAGGCCGGCGGCGCGACACGGTTCAAGGCGATCGACAAGATCGTCCAGCCGGAACCGGGCAAGCTGCTCGCCTGGAACAACCGCCGCGCCGACGGCAGCCCCAACCCGGCGACGCTGCACCACGGGATGAAGGTGCGTAGCGGAACCAAATACGTCATCACGAAATGGTTTCGCGAGCGGGTCTGGGCATAGACCATCCGTCACCCCGGACTTGTTCCGGGGTCCACCGTTCCGCAAACCCTATATTCTCGAATCTGCGGAACGGTGGATGCCGGAACAAGTCCGGCATGACGGTAGAGGATCAGAACGTGACGCTTGCGCCCAGCGTGAACACCCGGCCGAGCCGATACTTATTGATGTCGACCTCGTTGCCGTTCGAGAACGTCTGATACTCGCGGTACCCGGTGCCGGTGATGTTGCGGGCCTCGAACTTCACCTCGACCTGCTTGTCCATCACCGCGATGCCCTGGCGCGCGACGAAGTCGAGACGGATGCCCGGCTTCTCGATCAGGTCTGGCAGGCGGATGCCGCCGCCGCCGCCGACCGGCCCGCGGTTCGTCACACGGTTGCTGGCGTAGTTGAACAGCCAGGTGAACTGCGACAGGCTCGCCTTGTCCTCGATCCCGACCTGCAGATTGACCAGGTGATCCGACTGGCCGACCAGCGGCGCGCCGTCCTGGAACAGCACGTTGGCCGCGCGCAGCTGGACCTGGCTACCGGCCTGGAGCGGGCTCGCAATCAGTTCGTCGCCGGCGCTGATCGACGAATGCGTATAGGTGTAGTTGGCGATCAGCACGAGGCGGCGCGTCGCCAGCCAGTCGGGCCCCAGCACGTCGAGCCCGACATATTTCTGGAACTCGGTCTCGCCGCCGTACAGCTTGGCCTGCGGCGCATTGGCGAAGCCGGTCTGCAGCGTGTCGCTGCCCGCCGGGAAGAACGCGACCGCCTCGATCGGGTTCTCGATCCGCTTGTAGAAGCCCGCAACGCTCAGCCGCTGGTCCTTGGCGAAATACCATTCGGTGCGCGCCTCGGCATTGTACAGCTGCGAGTCCTTCAGGAACGCGTTACCGAAGAACAGGCGGTCGGAATCGAAATCCTGGTACAACTGCGGCGCAAGCTCGCGGAACTGCGGGCGCGCCAGCGTCTTCGAGAAGTGCAGACGCGACTGCAGGTCGGACGCGAAGTTCCACGTCACCGTCACCGCCGGCAGGAAGTAATCGTTCTTCAACCGCGTACCGGCTGCACCACCCGACGGCGTCACCTGCTCGTTGGCGGTCTCGTAGCGGACACCCATGGTCGCGCGCAGCCCATCGAGGATCTCGCCCTCGATCTGCCCGTACGCGCCGTGCACCTTCAGCGACGCATCATACGCCGCCGCACCCTGGCCGCTCGACGTGTTGCGTAGATAGATGCCGTTGGTCGTGACGATGTAGTCGGACAGCAGATAATCGGGCCGCAGCTGCGCCAGCACGTCGCCGAGCGCCCCGTTGTTCGCAGCCGAATACTGGAAGGTGTAGCGGCTCGAATCGCGGCTGGTGTCATTGTACGCATAGCCCACGGACAGCGCCAAAGGCCGATCGGTCGGCGCGTTCCAGGTTAGGTTCGCCTGCCCCGACCACAACGTCTCGTTCAGTTCGCTGAACGCCACCGAAGCGCTCTGCAAGCCGCTCAGATTGTTCGTATAGTCCTTCACCGCGGTGTTGTACTGATAGGTGAACTGGCGCTCGTACGGCGAGTTGCGCTCGGTCTTGGCGTAACTGCCGCGGGTATCGAACGCGAAATTGCCGAACTTGAACTCGCCGACCAGCTGCGTGTCGATCAGCTGGCGTTCGAACCAACTGGTGTTCTGCGTGATGAACGCCGGCTTCCCGTAGGGCGACGGGATGCCGATGTTCGCGGTATTGCCGCTGCTCAGGCGCGCCTGCTTCAGCGTGTCGTGGATGTAGAGGTTGGTCCAGCGGATCTTGTTCTCGCCGAACTCCGCGCCGAAGCCGAGCAGGCCGTTCACGATTGCGCGATTGTCGGTCAGGATCGTGCGGAAATCGCGTGTCAGGATGCCGCTGGCATCGTCGGTCGACTGCTGCTTGTCGAAGCGCGTCCGCCAGGTGTTGCTGAGCCCCGCGGCGGCGATCACGCCGACCCGCGTGCTGCCGATATCGGTCGAGGTGCCGAAGCTCATCTCGCCCGACAGATTGGCCGGCAGCTGGTTGTTCTGCTGCAGCAAAGTGGTCGGCGCGTTGGACAGCGCGGTCAGGTCGGCCGAGGTCGGCGACGTGCCGTTCTTGCCCGCCGCCTTGATGAAGCCCGGCACCTTGCGCTCGCCGCTATCGAAGCCGAACTGGTCGTACTTGCCGCCGTCATAGACGTAGCCGAGCTCGCTGGTCGTCACCGTATCCGCGCCGACCGATCCGCCGATCTGCAGGAACGATTCCTCGGGCACCGCCTTGGTCGTCAGGTTGATGACGCCGCCGCCGAACTCGCCGGGATAGTTCACCGAATAGCTCTTCTGGACCAGCGCCGACGCGATCACGTTGGTCGGAAAGATATCCAGCGGCACGACGCGGCGCAACGGCTCGGGTGACGGCAGCGGCGAGCCGTTGAGCAGCGACGAGGAATAGCGATCGCCGAGCCCGCGGACATAGACGAAGCCGTTGCCGACCACCGACAGGCCGGTGACGCGTTGCAGCGCGCCGGCGATGTCGCCCTCGCCCGTGCGCGCGATATCGGCGGTCGACAGGACGCTGACGACTTCGGGCGTCGCGCGGACAACGTCGGGAATGTTGCGGCCGACGACGACGATATCGTCGCCGCCGCTGTTGCCGCCGGGCACCGATATCTCGACCTGCTCCTGCTGCTGCGTCGCCTGTTGCGCCGGATCGGCGGGCGTGCCGGCCTGCGGCGAGACGACGCTGCCGGACGGAGCCGACTGGCCACCGCCTGCAGCCCCACCGGCACCGGGTGCGGACTGGGCCAGCGCATGCGCAGGCACGAGCGTCGTCGTCGCGAGAAGGACGGAGACGAGAACGGAAGACTTCATGGCTGCCCCGGCAACAAGAGGATCATCTGAGTGCGTGACCGCATGACCGGACCTGTCCTCACCCATCGCCGCCTTCGGCGTCTCTCCCTCTCCCAATTGGGAGAGGGAAGGGGCCCGCGGCCACTTGGCCGTGGGAAGGGTGAGGACAGGGCAATTCAGCCTGCTGTCATAGTATTCGACACCTGCGCGGACGGCCCCCGCCGCCCGCTCAGGTGTCGGTTCAGGTCGTCGGCAGTGCCGTGCAGGCGCTGCTGGTCGTGCCGAAGTTCGCGCGGTTCGAATTGCACGTCCAACCGCGGTACCAGGTGTCGGTCGAGCCGTTGACCGCACCGACGTACGAGGTGTTGACCATGAACGACGTGCCCGCGGGGTTCAGCGTGGCAGCGTTGAACGCGGTCGTGGTGCTGGCGACACCGGCCGGCAGGAAGGTGCCCGTCACGGCCGAACCGACCGCAGCCGCCTCGGTGTTGTTGGCGCCGGCGCGGAACAGCGCCTGCTGCTCGGCGGTGGTCACCGTGATGTTGTTGACCGCGGTCTCGGCATACGGGGTGGTGCAGCTGAACACGACCGACTGGAACACCGGCGGGCCCTTGTCTTCCAGCGCGGCGTTGGCCGGACGGATCGTCGTCTTGCCGCCGGCATCGGCGCCGGCGATCACGTTCAGGCAGGCGCCGTTCGGGTTGCTGACGATGCCGTTGACGAAGGTCGCATCCGCACCGCCGCGCAGGCGGATCGCCGCGTTGGTCGCGCTCGACGTCTGGATGAACGTGAAGTTCGCCAGGTTATACGCCTGACGCGGCAGCGCGTCTTCCGAACCGTTCGAGTCGATCTCGGTCGAATAGTTGTCGGTCTGCGTGTTGGTCGGCTTCTGGATCGCGAGCACGAACTGCACGAAACCCTGCCAGCCGACATCGGTATCCAGGCCGTCGTCGTCCGAACCGGTCAGCGCCAGGTAGCGCAGGTTGGTGCGGCCGCCGAAGATCTCGATGCCGTCGTCCGAGCTGTTGTGGACCTGGATGTGATCCAGCGTCGTGCCCGAACCGGTGCCGCCGAGCGTCAGGCCCTGCAGCTCGTTGTTGGGGCTGATGACGGTGCCCGAATAGCGGATCTGCGTGTAGCGGATCGTGCCGCTGTTGTCGGTCGGCGATGCGCCGCCGTACAGCGCGGTGCTGGTGCCCTCGACGACGTTCTCGCAGGCAGCCGAACCACCGGCGACGGTCGCGTTGCAGTTCGAGATCGGCGCGCGGCCGGCCAGGATGATGCCGCCCCACAGGCCCTGCGATTCGTCGGTCACGCCGCCGGTCAGATTGGCCTGCGCGGTGAAGATGATCGGCTGGGTCTCGGTGCCTTCGGCGAACAGCTTCGAGCCGCGGTTGACGACCATGAAGTCGTTGTCGGCGTTGGTCGTGTTCGCATAGATCAGCGAGCCGGCTGCGATCGTCAGCTGCGTGGCGATACCGCCAGGGGCAGTGCCGGCGCCGCCGATGTCGATACCGACGTCGACGCGACCGTTGATCTCATAGGCGACGCCCGCGACCTTCGGCAGCGACAGCGCGCTCGAGATCACCGACGGCAGGCGGCACGAACGATAGCTGCCGAGGATACCGACGTCGGTGGTGCCGGCAGGGCACGATGCGGCGGGCGTGCCCGGAGTCGGCGTTGGGGTCGGCGTGGGGGTCGGCGTCGGCGACGGGGTCGGCGTACCCGGAACGACGATCACGCCTTCGCCTGGCGACGCGACGCTGTCGGCTCCGTCGCAACCGGACAGCGCGAGTGCGGCGGTGCCGGTCAGCAGGACGAGGCTGAGGCGCTTGAAGCTGGTCATGCGAATGGAACTCCCGGGTCGTTCGTTGATTGGACGGATCGACTCAGGCTCCCCCCTGCCGATCTCCTGACGGCGGGTAGGCGTCGTTCATGACGCCCCGATGTGGTTTCGATGACGCTCCCGTGACGGGGGCGTTACGGTTCCGTGACGGTGGACCCGCAGGACATTCGTGCCTATAGAGTGCTTCCGATCGAGCGTGCGATGCCTTAAGGCGCGCGCAAACACGTCCATCACGGACGTGCCCTACGCGATCACCATCACAGGATCATTCGACGACAATGGCATTCAAAGACCCCGGTTTCGCAGAACGCACCAAGAGCGCGGCAGAGGCCAAGCAAAAGGCTCTCGAAGCGCTTCGCGCCAAGCCGCCGATCGACGAGGCGGCGGTCGCCGAGCGCCTCGCCGCGCGCGAAGCCAAGGAACAGGCCGACCGCGAGAAGCGCGCCGCCAAGCGCCAGGCCGAAGCCGACGCCAAGGCCGCGAAGAAGGCCGAAGCCGAAGCCGAGCGCGCCCGGATCGAAGCCGCTGCGCAGAGCAAGGTGATGACCGAAGCCGAAAAGAAAGCCGCCCGCGACGCGAAGTACGCCGCGCGGAAGAACAAGAAGAAGTGATCGGGGCGGGGTAGCGGCACGTCGCCTCTACCCCATCCATCCTCGTCATCCCGGGCTTGTCCCGGGATCCAGAGTACCGCGCGCTAACGCAGCCGCGTCACTCCGCGACGCCCGTCAGGACGCCGCCCCCTCCCCAGCCTCCCAACCGCCACCAAGCGCCTTGAACAACGCCGCCGTCAGCTGCCGCAATTGCGCATCGCTCGACACCAACTGCTCGCGCGCCGACAACACCTGCGTCTCCGCATTCAACAGCGTATCCTGCGCGACGAACCCAGTGCGATACTGCGATTCCGCCGCCTTCGCACTGCTCTCCGCATCGACCACCGCCCGCTGCAACGCCGCATTGCGCCGACGCTCGGCAGCAATCTGGATCAGCGGATCCTCGACGTCGCGCAGCGCCTGCAGCACGGTCGCGCGGTATCGCTGATACGCCTGCGCACGGTCCTCCTCACGGATCTTTACCGTCGACTTGCGCCGCCCCCAGTCGAGCAACGGAAACTGCGCCGCCCCGCTACCCGTCAGCTGCAGGCTGTCACCTTCGAACAGCGAACCCAACGTGGTCGAGATCAGCTGCGCCATGCCCGTGAGCGTGAACCGCGGATACAAGTCCGCCACCGCCACGCCGATATCCGCTGTCGCCGCCGCCAGGTCGCGTTCCGCCGCGCGGATGTCCGGCCGACGCCGCAACAGATCCGACGGCAACCCCGCCGGGATCGCCGGCACCACGAGCGGCGCGGTCGATGGCGCTGCCAATTCGGTCATCAACGTCCCCGGCGCCTCGCCCAGCAATATCGCCAGCGCATGCATCCGCACCGCGACATCCGCGCGGATCGGCTCAGCCCGCGCCTCGGTCGAGGTGATAGACGCGCGCTGCCGGGTCACGTCGATCGGCGGCACCAGCCCGACCTTCGCCACGTTCCCGGCGATTTGCAGCGCACGCCGCTGGCGGATCAGTTCCTGCTCGATCGTCGCGATCTGCAGCTGGTCGAGCCGCAGCGCGAAATACGCCTGCGCCACCTCGGCGGCGAGCGTCACCGCAGCATCGCGCTTCGACCACACAGCCGCTTCGGTCCGCGCCCGCGCCCCCTCGACACTGCGGCGGACGCCGCCGAACAGATCGAGTTCCCAACTCGCGTCGAAACCGCCCGCGAACGTGGTGATGCCACTCCCCGGCAGCGCGATGCCCTGGGTGCCGCCGCCGGACCCGCCGTCGCCGCCCCCGCCAAAGGCACGCGCGAGCGACGAGAATCCCGCGTTCTTGCTGAACTCGACGTGGCTCGCATTGGCGCTCGCGTTGACGCTCGGCAATCCGGCGGATCGCGCCGCGATCTCCTGCAACCGCGCCTGGCGCACGCGCGACGCGGCGATCTCGATGTCCGGATTGCCCTTCAGCGCGCGCTCGACCAGCCCATCGAGCTGCGGATCGCCGAACCCCGACCACCAGCGCGCCGGATCGACGGTCGACCCCGCCACGCCTTGCGGCCCGACGAACGTCGGCGGCACGGGCAGTTCGGGCGCCGCATAGTTCGGGCCGACGGTGCAGCCGGCGAGCAGGCCCGTTGCGACAAGGAGAGAAAAACGGCGCATCAATGGGCTCCTGGGGGCGGTGCGCTGCCGGTCTTGCCCGAGCGCATGAACAGCACCAGCGGGGCGACGACCAGCACGACGATCATCATCGAGCGGAACACGTCGAGAAAGCCGAGCATCGCCGCCTGTCGCTGGACCTGGCTGTAGAGGACCGCGAGCGGCGTGGTGGCATCACCCTGCCCGCCGAACGCCTGCCCGGCCTTCGCCATCCAGTCGTTGTAGTTGGGATCGAGCGGACTGAGCGTCTGGACCAGTTCGCTCTGGTGACGCTGCAGCCCGCTCGCCAGATGGGTCTGCGCGAAACAGATGCCGATCGTGCCACCCAGATTACGCGACACGTTGAGCAGGCTCGACGCCTGCGCGGTCTGCGTCTGCTTCAGCCCGACATAGGCGATTGCATTGATCGGCACGAACAGGAACGGCAGCGCCGCCGCCTGGAACAACCGCGCGAACGCGGCATCCGAGAACGCGATGTCGGCGGTCAGGTGGCTCATATTCCACAGCGCGAACGCCTGGACCAGCAGCGCCGGGAACAGCAGCAGCCGGACGTCGACCAGGCCGCTCAACCGCCCCGCGAACGGCACCATGACGAGCGTCGCGAGGCCGCCGGCGGTCAGCGCAAGCCCGGCGTCGAGAGAACTGTAGCCGAGCACCTGTTGCAGCATCTGCGGGATCAGCTGCGTCGTGCCGAACAGGATCATGCCGGTCACGCCCATCACGCCGATCGTCAGCGCGAAATTGCGGTTCTTCAGCAGCTTGAGGTCGATCACCGGGTCCTTGTGATTGAGCTCCCAGATCACAAGGCTGATCAGCGACACCGCGGCGACGATCGCCGACATGACGATGAAGCCGCTCGCGAACCAGTCCTCGCGTTCGCCGCGATCGAAGGTAATCTCGAGGAAGCCCAGTCCCAGCGCGATGAGCGCGACGCCGATATAATCGATGCGAATGCCGTTCTTGAACCGCTCGTCACGGTCCTTCCTGACCTGGTCCGGTTCGTCGACGAACGTCTCCACCAGGAACCAGGCGAGGATGCCGACCGGCACGTTGATCAGGAACACCCAGTGCCAGCTGGAATATTCGACGATGTACCCACCCAGCGTCGGCCCCAGCACCGGCCCGACGACGACGACGATCGCGAACGCAGCGAACGCCATACCGCGCTTTTCAGGCGGAAAGGTATCGGCGAGGATCGACTGCTCGACAGGTGCCAGCCCGCCGCCGCCGATCCCCTGCAGCACGCGCGCAACCACCAGCGTGCCGATATTGGGTGCCAGGCCGCACATCAGCGACGCCAGCGTGAACAATGCGATCGACAGCAGGAAATACCGCTTCCGGCCGATCGCGTCCGACAGCCATCCGGAAATCGGGATGATGATCGCGTTGGCGACCAGATAGCTGGTCAGCACCCAGGTCGCCTGGTCGGTGGTGATCGACAGCCCACCCGAGATATGGTCGAGCGCAACGTTGGCGATCGACGTGTCGAGCACCTCCATGAAGGTCGGGATCGAGATGATCGCCACGATCAGCCACGGGCTGTACTTGCCCGCGGCGGACCGCGACGGACTCCACACGGGGGCAGCCATGCTCAGCGGACCTTGACGGTCGGCACGACGGACATGCCGGGGCCGATCGGGTAGCGGCGCGGATCGGGGCCGTTCCTGGCATCGAACACGATCCGCACCGGCACGCGCTGCACGACCTTCACGTAATTCCCCGTCGCGTTCTGTGGCGGCAGCAGGGCGAACGCCTGGCCCGCGCCACGCTGAAACGAATCGACATGGCCGCGGAACGCGACGTCGGGATAGGCGTCGACATGGATCTCGACCGGCTGGCCGATCTTCATCAGCGTCAGCTGCGTTTCCTTGAAATTGGCCGTCACCCACATCTTGTCGGGAATGATCGCCATCAGCTGCGAGCCGGGCGACACGTATGATCCGACGTTCACCTGGCGGTTGACGACCTGACCCGAGACGGGCGCGGTCAGGCGCAGGTCGCCGATCGCGACATTGGCCTGGGCGACCTGCGCACGGCGGGCGTCGATCACCGATCGTGCGGCACCGACCTGGCGGCGGGCAACGGTCACCTGCGCAGCGGCGGTATCGATCTGCTCGCGCGCGGCGGCGGCATCGGCCGCGGTCTGGCGGGCGACACTGCGTGCCTGATCCAACTGCTGGCCGGCGACCGCGTTTGGATCGAGCCGCAACAACGCCTCGTACCGCGCGAGGTCCTGGCGTGCCTTGATCGCGGCCGCCAGCGGAACACGCGCCTGGGCGTCTGCCTGCTGCTGCGACGCCAGCGCGGCGGTGACCTGCGCCTGCGCCTGCGCGAACTGTGCGCGCGACTGGTCTTCGTTCGCCTGTGCCTCGGCGACCTGTGCGTCGCGGCCCGATGCCTTGATCACCGCGAGCAGCCGCCCCGCCTCGACATGGCGATTGTCGATATCCGCGACCTGCACCAGCGTGCCCGCGACCTGCGGCGCAAGCCGGACGATGTGCGTGTCGACGAACGCATTGTCGGTCGATTCATACTGCCGCGCGTGCAGCCAGTACAGCACGCCGCCGATCACCAGCGTCGCGACGACGACGACCAGGATGATCCAGAACAGCGGCTTCTTGAAGATCGACGGCTTGTCCGCCTTCTCTTCGCTGCCGTTCTCGTCCTTGCCACCGTTGTCGGACGAATCATCGGACGTGTCGGTATCGTCGCCGGCCTTCGCCTCTTCGGGCTCGTGGTCGGGCTTGGTCTGGTCGGTCATGCTGGTCCCCGCATCGAATCGAGAATGGCGTCTATGTTGGCGTCGATCCGCGCCTTGATCTCCGCGATATCGTCGGCGTCGAGTGCATCGCGCTCGAGCAGCCGCAGGCACGTCGCGCGGCTGGCCCGCAAAGCGAGCACCTGCCCCATCAACGTAATCGTCGCGACCTGCGCCGCGCGCATGTCCTGCCCGGTGGCGACGCGGACCAGGTCGGCGAGCATGCGGACCATCCGGCCCATCACGCCGCCATAGATCCGGTCGAACGCTGCGCTCGGCCGCATCTGCTCGCGCATCACGAACAGCGTCCATTCGCCACTGGCGTCGCTCGCCATCTTGTCGGTGAGCTGGCCAAGAATGCGGTGGATCCGCGCGCGCGCCGCCGCCGGATCGTCGGTTAGCGCCTCGTCGAACGGCAGCGATTCGGTCATCGTCGTCGCCATCAGTTCGGCGATGCGATCAGCCGCAGCGAGGTACAGCCCCTCCTTGCCGCCATAATGATAGGTGATCGACGACATCGCGGTCCGCGCCGCCGCCGCGATGCTGCGCGTGCTCGCACCGTCAAGCCCCTTCGAGCCGAATTCGCGAATCGCAATGTCGAGGAGGCGGGCATGAGCCATGGAAATGGCATTAGTTCGATCGAACGAACGAGCAAATGACAAGTGCGTCATGTTTTGGCCGGCCTACGACCGTGTCCGGATTGCCCTAGCGAACCTCTTGTGCGACCCACGGAATCCGTCGCTGGCCGTCAGGTGGTCGTCCAGTTTCGTTTGACAGGGGACGGTGTCGTCGGATTACTGGCCGACTGACCCTTGCCGCGATTCAGATGTGGCCGGATCGAACCATTTCGGGGGATTTAGATGAACAAGCAGGAGTTGATCGCAACGGTCGCCGATAATTCGGGTCTTGCGAAGAGTGATGCGATCAAGGCGGTCGAGGCGGTGTTCGAGGCGATCTCCGCCAGCCTGAAAAAGGGCGACGAGGTCCGCCTGGTCGGGTTCGGCACCTTCTCGATCTCGAAGCGCAAGGCCTCCACCGGCCGCAACCCGCGCACCGGCGAGCCGATGACGATCAAGGCCTCGACCCAGCCGAAGTTCAAGGCCGGCAAGGGTCTGAAGGATTCGGTCAACTGATAGCGGGCCAACGGATAGGGCTGGACAGGCGGATGGCTTCCGCCTAAAGGCCCGCTTCCCGGTTTCGGGGCGCGTAGCTCAGCGGTAGAGCACACCCTTCACACGGGTGGGGTCACAGGTTCAATCCCTGTCGCGCCCACCATATACAGGCCCTCGGTTCGCACGAACCGGGGGCCGTTTTGGTTTCGCCCCGCGCGTTGGGCTCAGGTCCGGCAGCGTAGCTGCAGCCCTCCCCTGTTCCGTCATTCCCGCGGAGGCGGGAATCCAACGCGCGGCAGGCTCGAATGCCGGTGATGCACGGCGCACTCGCGTCGTACTCTCTTGGCCTACCGGGAAAGCCGCCTGATGGATTCCCGCCTCGCGGGAATGACGTAGTGGAGGCAGCGCAGCATCCGCCCCCCAACTCAGCGTATACCCCTCAGTGGTGAACCGTCGCCCCCACCGGCGGGATCGGTGCCGGCGGCAGCGCCGCCAGTTCGTCCGCGTCGGTCCACTCGATCGCCTCGAGCGGCTCGGTCAGCGCCAACCGCAGCACTTCGTCGACGTGGCTCACCGGCACGATCTTCAGCCCCGCCTTGATGTTCGCCGGGATCTCCGCGAGGTCCTTCTCGTTCTCCGCCGGGATCAGCACGGTCTCGATGCCACCACGGAGCGCCGCAAGCAGCTTCTCCTTCAACCCGCCGATCGGCAGCACGCGCCCCCGGAGAGTCACCTCTCCGGTCATCGCCACCTCGCGCCGCACCGGCACGCCGGTCATCGTCGACACGATCGACGTCACGATGCCCACACCCGCCGACGGGCCGTCCTTCGGCGTGGCACCCTCGGGCAGATGGATGTGGATGTCCTTGCGATTGAACAGCGACGGCTTGATCCCGTAGCTCGGCGCGCGCGCCTTCACATAAGAGAACGCGGTCTCGATCGACTCCTTCATCACGTCGCCGAGCGTCCCCGTCAGCTTCGCCGAACCCTTGCCCGACACCGTGACGCTCTCGATCGTCAGCAACTCGCCGCCGACTTCGGTCCAGGCAAGCCCGGTCACCGCACCGATCTGATGCTCGGTCTCGCTCAGCCCGTGACGGTACTTCTGCACGCCCGCATACTCGCCGACATTCTCCGGCGTGATCGTCACACCGGTCGTCTTGTTCTCAAGGATCTGGCGCAGCACCTTGCGGCACAGCTTGGCGATCTCGCGCTCCAGCGTCCGCACGCCGGCCTCCCGCGTATACTGCTGAATCAGCGTCCGCAGCCCCTCGGTCGTCAGCATGAACTCGCCCGGCTTCAGGCCATGCGCCTCGATCTGCTTCTCGATCAGATGACGCTCGGCGATCTCGACCTTCTCGTCCTCGGTATAGCCTTCGAGACGGATGATCTCCATGCGATCGAGCAGCGGCTGCGGCAGGTTCAGCGTGTTCGCGGTGCAGACGAACATCACGTCCGACAGGTCGATATCGACCTCCAGATAATGATCCTGGAACTTGCCGTTCTGTTCAGGGTCGAGCACCTCTAGCAGAGCCGACGCCGGATCACCGCGGAAATCCTGGCCCAGCTTGTCGATCTCGTCGAGCAGGAACAGCGGGTTCGCCGTCCCCGCCTTTTTCAGGTTGGTGACGATCTTGCCCGGCAGCGAGCCGATATACGTCCGGCGATGCCCGCGGATCTCGGCTTCGTCGCGCACGCCGCCCAGCGACTGGCGGATGAACTCGCGCCCGGTCGCCTTGGCGATGCTCTTGCCCAGCGACGTCTTGCCGACGCCCGGCGGACCGACGAGGCACAGGATCGGCCCCTTCAGCTTGTTGGTGCGCGCCTGCACGGCCAGATACTCGATGATCCGGTCCTTGACCTTCTCCAGCGCATAATGGTCCTCGTCGAGCACCGCCTGCGCCGCCGAGATGTCCTTCTTGATCTTCGACTTCTTGCCCCAGGGCAGGCCCAGCAGCACATCGAGATAGTTGCGCACGACGGTCGCCTCGGCGCTCATCGGCGCCATCGTCTTCAGCTTCTTGAGCTCGGCGGTCGCCTTGCCGCGCGCTTCCTTGCTCATCTTGAGCGTCGCGATCTTTTGCGTCAGCTCGGCGATCTCGTCGCCTTCGCCCTCGTCGCTCTCGTTGCCGAGTTCGCGCTGGATCGCCTTCAACTGCTCGTTGAGGTAATATTCGCGCTGTGTCTTCTCCATCTGGCGCTTGACGCGGCTCTTGATCTTCTTCTCGACCTGCAGGACGCCGAGCTCGCCCTCCATCGCCGCAAACGCCATTTCGAGGCGCTTGGCCGGATCGCTCTGCATCAGCAGCGCCTGCTTGTCGGCGACCTTGATCTGGATGTTCGCGATCACCGCGTCGGACAGCTTGCCCGCCTCGGTGATCTCCGACAGCTGCGTCGCGGTCTCGGCCGGCAGCTTGCGGTTCAGTTTCGCATAATTCTCGAACTGGTCGACGACCGAGCGCATCAGCGCCTCGACCTCGGGGCCTGCGACCGCGTCGTCCTCGACCGGCGCGATCGTCGCGGTCAGATATTCGCCGCTCTCGTCCAGCGTCTCCAGCGTCGCGCGCGCCTTCCCTTCGACCAGCACGCGCACCGTGCCGTCGGGCAGCTTCAGCAGCTGCAGCACGGTCGCGGTGACGCCCATCGAATACAGGTCGTCGCGCGTCGGATCATCCTCCGACGGGTCGATCTGCGCGACGAGGTAGATTTCCTTGTCCGCCGTCATCGCCGCTTCCAGCGCGGCGACCGACTTGTCGCGGCCGACGAACAGGGGGACGATCATGTGCGGGAAGACGACGATGTCACGCAGGGGGAGGACGGGATACTGGGTCATGAACGCTCCGTAGGTGCCCGGTACACGGGCGACTCGCTGACCCTTATATGGGTAGGATGAAGCGTCCATCAATCGGTTGCCGAACCGTGCTGTTCGGACGCTCGACGTAGCCCGCTCGGCTCACCGTATTCGTCATCCCCGCCCCTCCTCCGTCGTCCCCGCCCCTCCTCCGTCGTCCCGCCCTTCCTCCGTCATCCCCGCCCCCCCTCAGTCATCCCCGCGAAGGCGGGGATCCATATCCTCCGACGCCGATACTCAAACCGCAACGCCAGCCAGTATGGGTCCCCGCCTCCGCGGGGATGACGGCGAAAGAGGGAGTTGACCACCGACGCAAGCTTGCCTCCGTCACCGCCCGGCGCGATGACGCGTCACATGACCCTACGCCTGCTTCTCGCCGCCAGCACGCTCGCCCTCGCCGCCGCCGCCCCGCTCCCCAAGAAGGGCGAACCCGCGATCACCGCACAGACCCAGCGTTCCGGTGGCGTCCTCACCGCCGAACAGACCGCGCTCCAGTTCGACAGCGCCGACCTCGCCTTCGAAGTCCTGCCTGAAACACAAAGCCTGAACGGCGTCGCCACGCTGACCTTCACCGCGCGCGTGCGCCTGACGCGGCTGCCGATCGACCTCGACCGCAACTTGCCCGTCAGCGCGATCGCAATCGACGGCACCCCCCTGCCATCGTCCGCCTGGACCAACCCGGAAGGCCGCCTGATCATCACGCTGCCGAAACCGGTCGCGGCCGGCAAGCGCGTCACGGCCAGGATCACCTATGCCGGCACGCCGCACGTCGCCGTCCGCGCGCCGTGGGACGACGGCATGGTCTGGTCGAAGACCCCCGACGGCCGCACCTGGTTCGCGACCACTGCGGAGGGCTATGGCTGCGACCTGTTCTGGCCCTGCCTCGACTTCCCGACCGGCGAACCCGCGGTGGTCACGCTGCACATCACCGTGCCGCCGGGCCTCAAGGCGCCCTCGAACGGCGTGCTGCTCGGCGTCGACACGCTGCCCGACGGCCGCACCCGCTGGAACTGGCGCACCAAACACCCCAACACCTACGCGATCGCGCTCAACGTCGGCCCGTACGAGGAGATTTCAGGCACCTACAAGAGCCGCTTCGGCAACAGCATCCCGATGCATTACTGGTACCTGCCCGGCGAAAAGCCGCAGGCGGAGAAACTCTTCGCCGAGTTCGCACCGACGCTCGACTTCTTCGAGAGCATGATCGGCCCCTACCCGTTCGCCGACGAGAAGCTCGGCGTCGTCGAGACCCCGCACAAGGGCATGGAGCACCAGACGATCAACGCCTACGGCAATGAATACGCCAAGGCGCCGGAGGGGTTCGACTGGCTGTTCCACCACGAACTGGCGCATGAATGGTTCGGCAACCAGCTGACCGCGGCGAACTGGGACGACTACTGGCTGCACGAGGGCTTCGGCAGCTACATGCAGCCGCTGTACGGCGAATGGCGCGAGGGCCGCGCGCGCTATGCCGCGATGATGCAGACGCAGCGCGCGCCGATCATGAACCTGAAACCGATCACCCAGCAGCGCGTCACCACCGAGGAGGAGGTGTACGAACTGGACAAGGGCGGCGCCGGCCAGGACATCTATTACAAGGGCTCGTGGATGCTCCACACGCTGCGCGGTCTGATCGGCGACGCGGCATTCTTCGACGCGACCCGCCTCGCGGTCTATGGCCGCCCCGATCCGAAGCCCGGCAATTTCAAGCCGCGGTTCGGCTCGACCAAGGAATTCGAAGGCTTCGTCCGCCAGGTCACCGGCAAGGACTATGGCTGGTTCTTCGACGTCTATCTCCGCCAGGCCGCGCTGCCGGACCTGATCGAGCGCCGCACCGGGAACACGCTGGCTCTGTCCTGGATCGTACCCGGCGGCGGCGCCTTCCCCATGCCGGTCGAGGTCCAGGTCGACGGCAAGACGCAGACCGTGCCGATGACGGACGGCAAGGCTACACTGACCGTCCCCGCAACCGCGCACATCGTCATCGACCCCGACGCGAGAATCCTCCGCCGCAGCATCGCGATCGAGGAGATGCAGGCCTGGAAGGCGGCACAGGCCAAACGCCCGCCATCCTGACGCAGCTTACGGCACGACCGTCGTGAACAGATACGCCGCGAAGATCACAAGGTGCACCACGCCCTGCAGCACGGTGGTCCGCCCGGTCCCCAACGACAACGTCGACACGAACAGCGACAACACCAGCAGAGTCAGCCCCTTCGGACCAATCCCCAGCGCGATCGGCAGGTCCAGCGCCAGCGACACGATCGCCACGCTCGGGATCGTCAGCCCGATCGTCGCCAGTGCCGATCCCAACGCCAGATTGAGGCTCGTCTGCAACCGGTTGCGCCGCGCCGCCTTGTAGGCAGCCAGGCTTTCTGGGGCGAGCACCAGCGCGGCGATCACCACGCCGACCACCGCCTGCGGCAATCCGGCCGCGACCACCGCCCCCTCGATCGTCGGCGACAGCGTCTTCGCTAGCAGCACCACCGCGACCAGCGCGACGACCAGAACGCCGAACGCGATCCCCGTCGCACGGCGCGATGGCGGCGCGGCATGATCGTCCTTCCCCTCGGTCGCTGGCAGGAAATAGTCGCGGTGCCGCACCGTCTGCACCAGGACGAACGTCGCGTAGAGGATCAGCGAGACGACCGCGACGAACACCAGTTGCGACGGCACATAGGTCGGTCCGACACTCGACGAGGTGTAGTTCGGCAGCACCAGCGACAGCACCGCCATCGCCGCCAGCACGCCGAGCGCGGCACTTGCACCCTTCAGCGTGAAGCGCTGCTCATGATGGCGAAGCGCTCCCGCGAGCAGGCACAGCCCAATGATGAAATTGAGGATGATCATGATCGCCGCGAACACCGTATCGCGTGCCAGCGTTGCCGCATCGCCGGCGTTCGACAGCATCAGCGAAACGATCAGCGACACCTCGATCACCGTCACCGCAATCGCGAGCACCAGCGTCCCGAACGGCTCGCCGACCTTGTGCGCGACCACCTCGGCATGATGCACCGCAGCCAGCACGCTCGCGATCAGGACGACGATCGCGGCGATCGTGCCAGGGGTGCCCATCTTGGCGAGCCCGACGAGTACGGCGACGATACCCAGCGGCGGTGCGACGAGCGTCCATAGCGGCAGTGCGTCGCGGTCGAGCATGGTGCCGGATGGCGTCTCGGCCGGGGTGTCGGATGCGGTATACGGTGTGACGACTATGATGCGGCTCCTCGGTTGTGGCTATAAAACCAATGCCCGAACGTCGCATTGGGTCCCGTTCAGGGTACCACGAACGTCGTCGTCGTGATCCGGTGAACCGTCGTCACCGTACCACGCGGCAGTTTGTGTTCGCCGACATCCTTGGCGGACGCGGACAGCAGATAGCGTCCACTCAACCCGAACCGCTGGTCGAACGCGCCCTTGGCATCGGCGACGACCTCGGTCGAAACCCGCGCCGGCGAGACGACCGTCACCTTGGCACCCGGCACCGGCCGGCCGTCGCGCTTGACGATGAACTGGTTCGACCCTTTCGATGACGGCACGATCTCGAACGACAGTTTCGCGCGCGGCTCCGCGCGACCGGCGCGTGCGTAATAGATCACGCCCTCCTGCTTGCCCGCGTCACCCCACGGCGCGAACACGTTGTCGTCCCAGACGCGCACGTCGCCCGCTGCGGCGGTCGTTTCCAGATACCCCGCCTTGCGCATCAGCGGCGTCGCCTTGCGAGCGAGCACGGTCGGCGCCTTCAGGTTCGCGAACTCCGGATCGCCGCCCGCCGGCGCGACCTCGGCCGGCTCGCCCAGATAGATCCGCACCGGACCCGCGCCGTCGCGCTCGACCCAGACTTCATGCGCATCGGCGACCCCCGACAGCGTCAGCAGCGCACCACCGATCCATGCGATTTTCATACAAACTCTCCCATCGACGCGACCTTGCGCGATCGTGGGCGCTATTGCAAACCACTCGCGATAGAACGGCAGGCCCGCAGAAACGAAAAAGGGCGCCGCTCTCGCGACGCCCCTTCCCGAACCGATCGATGCTGCCTCAGGCGGCGTCGCCGGTCTTTTCCTTCTTGGTATAGACGCGGATCGGCTCCTTGCGGCCCTCGATCACGTCCTTGTCGATCATCACCTCGTCGACGCCGTCCATGCCGGGCAGGTCGAACATCGTATCGAGCAGAATGCTCTCGAGGATCGACCGAAGCCCACGCGCGCCGGTCTTGCGCTCGATCGCCTTCTTGGCGACCGTCACCAGCGCGTCGTCGGTGAAGTCGAGCTCGACCGACTCCATCTCGAACAGCTTCTGGTACTGCTTGACCAGTGCGTTCTTCGGCTCGCTAAGGATCTTCACCAGCGCGGGGATGTCGAGATCCTCGAGCGTCGCGATCACCGGCAGACGGCCGACGAACTCGGGGATCAACCCGAACTTCAACAGATCCTCCGGCTCGACCGACTTCAGCGTCTCGCCGGTCTTGCGCTCGTCCGGCCCAGCGACGAAGGCGCCGAAGCCGATCGACTTGCCCTGCAGGCGGTCGCCGATGATCTTCTCGATACCGCTGAACGCGCCACCGCAGATGAACAGGATGTTCGTCGTATCCACCTGCAGGAACTCCTGCTGCGGATGCTTCCGGCCACCCTGCGGCGGCACCGACGCGGTGGTGCCCTCCATCAGCTTGAGCAGCGCCTGCTGCACACCCTCGCCCGACACGTCGCGCGTAATCGAGGGGTTCTCGGCCTTGCGCGAAATCTTGTCGATCTCGTCGATGTAGACGATCCCGCGCTGCGCCCGCTCGACATTATAGTCGGACGCCTGGAGCAGCTTGAGGATGATGTTCTCGACATCCTCGCCGACATAGCCCGCTTCGGTCAGCGTCGTCGCATCGGCCATCGTGAACGGCACGTCGAGGATGCGCGCCAGCGTCTGCGCGAGCAGAGTCTTGCCGCAACCCGTAGGGCCCATCAGCAGGATGTTCGACTTCGACAGTTCGACATCCGCACCCTTCGCGCCGTGATTGAGGCGCTTGTAGTGGTTGTGGACCGCCACCGACAGGACGCGCTTGGCGCGCTTCTGGCCGATCACGTAATCGTCGAGGACGTCGCAGATCTCCTGCGGGGTCGGTACGCCGCCATCCTTCTTCGAGACGAGCGCCGACTTGGTCTCCTCACGGATGATGTCGTTGCACAGCTCTACGCACTCGTCGCAGATGAAGACGGTGGGGCCCGCGATCAGCTTACGCACTTCGTGCTGCGACTTGCCGCAGAACGAGCAATAGAGGGTGCTCTTCGAATCGCCACCGCTCAGCTTCGTCATCAAAACCTTCCTCGGCGCGAGACAGCTCGCGCATTTATGGGCCGGACATGGTAGCCCGGCCATGTTCCATTCGACAATGCCATAAAGTGACTAATCGAATGGCCTAACGCTCGGCCCGCCGTATGCGGGCCACGCCTCACGCAGCCTGAGCGGCATCATCCGCGGGTGCCGGACGCTTGTCGAACACCTCGTCGACCAGGCCGAACGCCTTGGCCTCGTCCGCTTCCAGGAACGTATCGCGGTCCATCCGGCGCTCGATCTCTTCGATCGGCTGGCCAGTGTACTGCGAATACAGCTCGTTCATGCGCTTGCGGATGCGCAGGATCTCGCGCGCCTGGATCTCGATGTCGCTGGCCATGCCCTGTGCACCACCCGATGGCTGATGGATCATGATCCGCGCGTTGGTCATCGCGACGCGCATGCCGGGCTCGCCACTCGCGAGCAGGAAGCTGCCCATCGACGCGGCCTGGCCGATGCAGACGGTGCCGACGCGCGGACGGATGTACCGCATCGTGTCGTGGATCGCCATGCCCGCCGTGACGACGCCGCCCGGCGAGTTGATGTACATGAAGATGTCCTTCTTCGGGTTCTCGGACTCGAGGAAGAGCAGCTGTGCGGTGATCAGCGAGGCCATGCCGTCCTCGACGCCACCGGTCACGAAGATGATACGCTCGCGGAGCAGGCGCGAGAAGATGTCGAACGAGCGCTCGCCGCGGTTCGACTGCTCGATGACGATGGGAACCAGGCCTGCTTGCGTCTGCTGCAGGCCGAGCCCGGCCTGCGCGAACGGGCTCGCGAAATCGCCGGTCTCGAACGGATTGTGCATGGAAATCTCTCTAATGCCCCAGTGAACCGCCAACATCGGCGCTCCCGCGAGGGAGTTCAAGTACTCTTGCCCCTCTCCCATCGGGAGAGGGAGGGGCCCGCCGCGAAGCGGTGGGAGGGTGAGGGCGACGCCCGCTCACCGCGTCGCCCTCACCCGTCCCATGCCTGCGGCACGGGCCCCTTCCCTCTCCCCAAGGGAGAGGGTGTTACAGGCCCGGCGCCTTGTGTCCCAGATACGCCAGTCGCCGGACCTCGCGCCGCCCGCGTACGACGGTATCGAGGATCAGTCCCGCAAACACGTTGAGCGCTGCGAACAGCCCGAGCCCGGTAATCAGGATCGCAGTCGGGAACCGCGGGACCTGGTGAATCTCGATGTACGTCAGCACCAGCGGTATCCCCAGCGCCAGCCCGAGCAGCGCGAACGCCCCGCCGATCGTCCCGAAGAACCACAAAGGCCGCTCGATCCGATACAGCGTCAGGATCGTCCCCAGGATGCGCCACCCGTCGCGATACGTGCTGAGCTTCGACGTAGACCCCTCGGGTCGCGCGAAATACGGCGTCTCGATCTCGGCGGTAGGCATCTTCAGTTCGAGCGCATGGACGCTGATCTCGGTCTCGATCTCGAACCCGGCCGACAGCGACGGAAAACTCTTCACGAAGCGTCGCGAGAACACCCGGTAACCCGATAGAATGTCGGTGAAACTCCGCCCGAACAGCCGCGCGAGCATGCCGGTCAACAGTGCATTGCCGAACTGGTGCCCGCGGCGATAGGCCTCCGCGGCCTCATGGATGCGACTGCCGACGATCATGTCGAGCTGCTCGTCGAGCAACCGCGCCACCAGCGCTGGCGCGGATGCGGCGTCATAGGTCGCGTCGCCATCGGCCATCACATAGATGTCGGCATCGACGTCGGCGAACATCCGCCGCACCACCGCGCCCTTGCCCTGTATCCGCTCGCTCCGCACGACCGCACCGGCGGCACGCGCGACCTCGATCGTGTGGTCGGCGCTGTTGTTGTCGTAGACGTAGATCGTCGCGCCCGGCAGCGCGGCGCGGAAGCCAGCGACCGTCTGCGCGATCGCGGCCTCTTCGTTGTAGCAGGGCAGCAGGACTGCGATCGTCGGTTCGGTCACGTCTTGCCCCTCGTCATCGTAAACGCACCAAACGCAGTTCCCCGGCGGAGGCCGGGGCCCAGTTGGGAAACGCTTATAACGAAGGACAGCGTGCCGTCACTTCCGCCTTCCCAACTGGACCCCGGCCTCCGCCGGGGAACAGGCCGTTGTCGACGTACGCTTACGCCTCTTCGGTCTTCGCCTTCTTCGCGCGCGGCTTCTTCACCGGTGCGTCGGCAGCTTCGGTACCCTCGGCGTTCTCAGCCGCGACCGGCGACGATTCCGTCACCGCGGTCTCGGCCTCGACCGGCGCAGCCTTCTTCGCACGCGGCTTCTTGGCAGGAGCTGCCTCGCCTTCACCCTCAGCCGAAGCTTCGGTCGTCTCGTCGGTCACGGCCTTCTTCTTGGCTGCGGCCTTCTTCTTCGGCTTGTGGTTGTCGTGATCGTGCACGTGCGTGCCGCTCGCGAAACCGTCCTCGCTCTCGATCGCCGCCTCAAGCTCCTCGCGCGTGGCTTCGCGGTCGGTGACCTCGGCCTTCTCGAACAGGAAGTCGACGACCTTGTCCTCATACAGCGGTGCGCGCAGCTGGGCGGCCGCCATCGGCTCCTGCTGGACATACTGCATGAACTGCTGGCGCTGCTCGGCCGGATACTGCTGCGCGGCCTGCGCGATCAGGCGCTGCATTTCCTGGTTCGACACCTCGACGCCGTTCGCCTGGCCGATCTCGGACAGGAGGAGCCCCAGTCGCACGCGACGCTCGGCGATCTTGCGATAATCGTCGCGCTCGGCTTCCATCTCGGCCATCGCCGCTTCCGGATCGGCCTCGTGCGTGGCTTCGTGCTGCAACTGCGACCAGATCTGATTAAACTCGGCTTCCACCATCGACGGCGGAACCTCGAAATCATGACCCTCGGCCAGCTGGTCGAGCAGCTTGCGCTTCATGTGCGTGCGCGTGAGCCCGTTATGCTCCTGCTCGATCTGGCCCTTCAGCAAGCCGGTCAGCTGCTCCAGGCTCTCGAGACCCAAATTCTTCGCCAGGTCCTCGTCGATCACGCTCTCGCCGGCGGTCTTCACCGACTTGACGGTGATGTCGAAGGTAGCAGGCTGGCCGGCCAGCGACTTTTCCTGATACTCCTCGGGGAAGGTCACGTTCAGAACGCGGTCCTCACCGGTCTTGATACCGACCAGCTGGTCCTCGAAACCGGGGATCAGGCGACCCGAACCCAGCTCGACGCCCATGTCGGAACCGGTGCCGCCATCGAACGCGACGCCGTCGCTGGTCTTGCCGACGAAGTCGACGGTGACCAGGTCGCCCATCTTGGCTTCATAGCCGTCGGCCGCGTCGTCCCACTTCTTCTGCTGGTCGGCGAACTTCTGCAACTGCTCGGTGACCGCGTCGTCGGCGACGGGAACGGTCAGGCGCTCCAGCTTCAGGCCTTCGATCGCCGGCGCCGGAACCTGCGGCAGCACTTCCATCGCGACCTTGACCACGGCGTCCTTGCCGACGTCATAGCCGTCTTCCAGTTCGACCGACGGCTGCATCGCGGGACGCAGCTGCTTCTCGGCGACGAGGCTCTGCACGCCTTCCTGGATCGCAGCGTTCAGCGCGTCCTGCGCCAGCGCCGGACCGTGCATCTTGCGCACTAGGTTGGCGGGCACCTTGCCGGGGCGGAAGCCGGGCATCTTCATCTGCGGCGCCAAGCGCTTCAGCTCGACATCGACCTTGGAATCGATATCCTTCGCGGTGATGGTGAGCGTGTAGGCGCGCTTGAGGCCCTCGTTCAACGTCTCGACAGTCTGCATGTCCGGCCTTTGTCTATAAGAGCATTCGGAAAAATTCGTTTGGCGTTCCCCGCCGAGGCGACGGGTCTGGTGCGGGCGAAGGGACTCGAACCCCCACATCTTGCGATGGCAGGACCTAAACCTGCTGCGTCTACCAGTTCCGCCACGCCCGCATGGACACCGTCGTAGCGGGCGCGTCTATACCAACGATGCGGTCGGGGGCAAGCGCAGAGGCACAAGCGAGGCAACCGCGAGGGTTGCGGCGCGTTGATGGCCTTGAAGGAGACGCGATATGGCTACCCAGCCCCCAGCCGAAACCCCAGTCCCGGGTTCGCCCGCCGAGCCCACCGTGGCGCCCCCCGAATTCAACCCGCCGCCGCCCGACGTCGTCGTGCCCGATCCCGGCGCGCCGAGCGATCCGTCGCCGATCCAGCCCGAAGTCTGAAGGACCGACATGACCGATCCCCATAACGGCACCGACCCTGAAACCCTGCCGGAAGACCGCGACCAGGACACGCGTAGCGACATCGAACAGGAGGTTTCGTCCCGCAGCGATGCCGTCGAGCGTGGCGACGGCGGCGAGGAACCGGAAACCTTGACCGATGCTGGCATGCCCGACGGTGTCGGCGGCACCGGTGGCGTCGTGAAGAACCAGGACTCCGACGCGCAATAACTCAGCGCGCGGCAACCACCGACGCCATCGTCGCGCTCGCGACGATGGCGCGATACCCGGCGATGTCGCGATCGAAATAATACACGTTCGGTGCCTCGAACGAGATCATGAACAACTTGCCGCCGATGATCGCCGCCGAAGCCTCGCCCTTGCGGCGAACCTCCTCGTCCGGCCGGCTGAACGAATAGCTGAAATGGACGCCCTTCGTGCCCAGGAATGTCGTTGGCGTGACGCCGTCGATCTTCATCAGCTGGGTATCGAGCGCAATGCTGTAGCTGTTCTCGAACAGCGCCGGGATGTCGGTCAGCAGCATGGTCGCGGCGAAACGCGGCAACGGCTTGGTCTTCTTGCTCACCTCACGGAACAGCGTCCGGTCGTTCTCGATGCCGCCATAGAAGGTGACGTCGTTCAGACTGTCGCCATCGAGCGTCCAAGTCTCCGAATTGCGCCCCGGCCGCGCGCCCATCTTGTTCCATTCGTGATCGGGCGTCACCGTCAGCGGCGACTTCGCTACCGCCACCTTCTGCCCCTTGGCGATCAGACTATTGCCGGCCAGCGCCGGGGTCGTGCAGCCCAGCGCGATCGCGGCGACGGCGAAGGAAATCCGAATGGTCGTCTTCATGGTCGCCTCACTGTACCAGGGTGGAGAGCATTGCGCCGTCCGGCGCATCGGGTCGCATCACGAGATAGCGCTTGAGCGCGTCGCCGCCGGCCGGATCGCGGCTGCGTAGCTGGGCCAGCCCCATGCCACGATACGCCTCGGCGTTGGTCGGATCCTGCGCGATCGCCTCGCGGTAGAAGCCGACCGCCGACACCAGGTCGCGGGGATTGCCGCGCGACCGATAGAGTTCGCCGCGCGCGAACAACAAATCGGGCGTCCAGCGCGTCTTCGCCAGTTCGCCGAGCAGATAGTCGGTGCCCTCGAAATCGTTGAGCTTCAGCTGATCGCCCAGGAACTGCGCGCGCCATGCCGCCATGGCGATATCGTAGCGTGGCGCATCGTCTTCACGGGGAGCCTCACCGGGCTTGTGCATGTCGACTGCGAGATCGCGCAAATAAGTCGCCCGCTCGATGTTCGTGGGATGTGTCGCGAAGAACGACGCCCGATCATAGCGCTTGCTACGCTGCCTGCGACCATGCGCAGTCGCATCCCCTTCGTTCAGCATCCGATCCCAGATGTCCGCGAAGCAGCCCGGATCGTAGGGCGATGCCTTTATATACGCCATCGACAGCAGGTCCGCCTGACGCTCCTGCTCGCGACTGAACGCGAACATCGATCCGATCGCCGAGACCTGGATCGATTGCATGGTCTGCGCAGTCCGATAGGTCGTTGCGTTCGCCGCGATCACGCCCGCCCAGGCGGCGACATCGCTGGCGGACCGCCGCTGCCTGAACCCGTTCAACCCGTGGCGCAGCTCGAAATGCGCGAATTCATGGCCCAGCACAGCCGCCAATTCCGCCTCGTCGCGGATCCGCAGCAGCAGACCAGAGGAGACGACCATGGTGCCGTTGGGCGTCATGAACGCGTTGAATTCCGCGTCGCGGACCACGTAGATCCGCACACCACCACAGCGGCTTGCCCCGACCGTACGGCACACGACATCGCGGACATACCCGTTGAGTTTCGGGTCGGCGATCAGCGTCTTCGAATCACGCAGGCCGCGCTCCATCTCGTCGGCTTCCATCCACACCCCCCGCTCGTCCACGCCCTGCGGCTGGTAGGCGGTGGTATAGGGCGGCAACGACGGCGGGACGTCCCGGGCGAACGCAGGGACGGCGGTCCCAACCAACGCGGCGAGCATCGCCGCCACAGGCCGACGCATCACTTCGACGCTAGCTTAGGAGCCGATTTCGCGAGCGCCGTACTGCCCGGAAAATCTTCCAGCAGCTGCGCCACGCGCTTCTGCGCGCCCTCGGGCGTACGGACATCACCACCCATCGCCTGATCGGCGTTCAGCCAGACCAGATCGCCGGTGCGCAGATCGACCAGCCCCGCATAACCGCTATGCTGGCCGGACTTGACGGGAACGCGGGCGAGCGCGGCGAACACCTGCAGGACCTTGCGACCGGTGGACCCGTATTGATCCTCGTCGAAGATGAACAAGGCATAATCGGCGCCGGTGCCCTTGGCGATCTCGCCGACCCCCGGTCCCATCGTCCAATCGAACACACCCTTGCGCTTCTTCGTGGGCAGGCGATTGCCGGGAAAGAACTGATACTGGATCACAGAATCGGCGAGCACCGAGAACAGGGCACGGTAATCCGCCATCGTTTCCGCCGCCTGCCCGACCGGCTCGTCGGCGGCGATCACCGCATTGCCAAGCTTGGTCTGCGCGACGGATAGCGCGGCGCCCAGATTGTCCTTGGCCTGCTGCGTCCAGTCGGCATTCGGTTCGAACATGCCGCCGGTCGATTGCGCCCCGACCTTGATCGTCGGGCGCATCAGCAGGATCTTGGCAGTGCCCTGCTTGAGGACGAAGCCTTCCTTCGTCCCCGATTTTTCTTGAGCCCACGCCGGCTGTGCGGCGACGACGAGCAACACGACGGCCAGCACGGGCCGCAACAGCGTACGAAACATGGAATTCCCCCCGACACGATCATCCCCCGATGCGCGGCTAGGGCAGTTCTAAGCCACGCGTTTCACGCGGCGCAAGGGAGATTCGATCGAGTTTGAAACAGGCGGACGCACAGTCCGCGACCCTCCCCGCAACGAGGAGGATCGCAAACGTTGCTCAGTCCTTTTTCAGATGCCGGCGGCCCAGCAATTCCGCGATCTGCACCGCGTTCAACGCCGCGCCCTTGCGCAGATTGTCGCTCACGCACCACAGGTTGATCCCGTTCTCGACGGTCGAGTCCTCGCGCACCCGGCTGATGAAGGTCGCGAACTCGCCGACGCATTCGATCGGCGTGATGTAGCCGCCGTCCTCGCGCTTATCGACCAGCATGATGCCGGGCGCCTCGCGCAGGATGTTCTGCGCTTCCTCGGCGGAGATTTCGTTCTCGAACTCGATGTTGATCGCTTCGGAATGGCCGACGAACACCGGCACGCGCACGCAGGTCGCGGTGACCTTGATCTTCGGATCGAGGATCTTCTTGGTCTCGACCACCATCTTCCACTCTTCCTTGGTCGATCCGTCGTCCAGGAAGCTGTCGATGTGCGGGATCACGTTGAACGCGATCTGCTTGGTGAACTTCTTCGCTTCCGCCGGATCGCCGACGAAGATGTTGCGGCTCTGCTCGAACAGCTCGTCCATGCCCTGCTTGCCCGCGCCCGACACCGACTGATAGGTCGACACGACGACGCGCGTGATCTTGGCGGCATCGTGCAGCGGCTTCAGCGCGACGACCATCTGCGCGGTCGAGCAGTTCGGATTGGCGATGATGTTGCGCGCCTTGTACCCGTCGATCGCAGTGGCGTTCACCTCCGGCACGATCAGCGGCACGTCCGGGTCCATCCGGTACAGCGACGAATTGTCGATCACCGTGCAGCCGGCGGCCGCGAACTTCGGCGCATAGAACGCGGTCGCCTCGGAGCCGATCGCGAACAGCGCCATGTCCCAGCCGGCCGGATCGAAATGCTCGATGTTCGTGACCTTGATCTGGCGGCCGGTGTCGCCGTAATCGACCATCAGTCCCTGGCTGCGCGACGACGCGACGCAGGCGATCTCGTCCGCCGGAAACTCGCGCTCCGCCAGGATGTTGAGCATCTCGCGCCCGACATTGCCGGTCGCCCCCGCGACCACGATCCGATAACCCATCAAACTTCTCCGATTGCACGAGCCCCCCGGGGGCGTCGGCCGCGTCCTTAAACGTCTCGAACGACGCTCGCCAGATAACTTTATTTCACACCCGGCAAGCCGCAGTCACCTCGTCGCCCGCGACCGATCTCGTCACCCCAGCGAAGGCTGGGGTCTCCCGCGGCTCCTGCCCCGCCTTGGCCTCGGGAGATCCCAGCCTCCGCTGGGATGACGGAAATGTGGAGGGCGATCGCCGTCATGGCGCGACCGGCTTGTCCTTCACCGTCCGATCCAGGAAATTCAAAATCGTCCCCCAGACATGCTCGCTGACCCCCGGCCCCGACACCCGGTGCGTGTACCCAGGATAGAACATCATCTCGAACGGCGTCGCCGTCGCCTGCATCCGCGCGGCAACCTTGGTCGAATTGTCGAGGAACACGTTGTCGTCCGCCATGCCGTGGATCAACAGCAACGGATCGACGATCTTGTTCGCATCCTCCACCGCCGCGGACCCCGAATAGCTCGCCGGATCGACCCGCGGATCGCCCAGATACCGCTCTGTATAATGCGTGTCGTACAGCTGCCAGTCGGTCACCGGCGCCCCCGATACCGCCGCCGCATAGACGCCCGGCGTCTTCTCCAGCATCTTCAGCGACATATACCCGCCATAGGACCAACCATAGGTCGCGATCTTTGACGGCTCGACGAACGGCAGCGACTTCAAATAGGTCGCCCCCGCCAATTGATCCTCGACCTCGACCGTCCCCATCGCATGATAGATCTGGTCCTCGAACGCCTTGCCCCGGTTGTATGAACCGCGATTGTCGATCTTGAAATAGATCCAGCCGCGATCGACCAGATATTGCGGCAGCGCCCCCTGCCACCCGCGCGTTACCTGCTGGCCGGTACCCGGACCGCCATAATGTTCGAAGAACACCGGATATTTCTTGCCCGGCTCCAGCGGCGGCGTGATCATCTCATAGTGGAGCGTCATGCCGTTCTTGGCCTTCAGCGTGCCGAACTTGGTCTCCTGGTGGCTCGCCAGATACGGGTAATAGGGATGCCCCTCGATCACCGCATTCTCGTTGATCCAGCCGAGCCGCTTGCCGTCCGCATCCGCCAGATACACCTGGGTCGGCTGCTTCGGGTTCGACCGCGACACGATCAGGCACGTGCCCGCCGCATCCATCGTCGCGCTGTTCCACCAGCCCGCCTCGGTCAGCCGGGTAATCGCGTTCGGCTTGGCGACATCGACCGCATACAGATGCTGTTCGAGCACGTCGTCCTTGTTGCCCAGGAAGAAGATTCGGTTCCGGGTCTGATCCACCCCGACCAGTTCGGTGACCACCCAGTCGCCCTTGGTAAGCTGCGTCCAGCGCCCCGCCGCGAACCGATAGAGCTGGCCATAGCCGCTGCGTTCCGAGCGCCAGATCAGGCTCCCGTCCTTCAGCACGCGGTACGCGTCGGACAGGTTCAGCCAGCTCTTCTGCCCCGACTTCTCGGTGAACAGCACCGTCGATTTGCCCGTCGCCGGATCGACCCGCAGCATCTCCAGCAGCTTCTGGTCGCGGCTCTGGCGCTGCACCAGCAGCTGCGAACCATCCGGCGTCCAATCGACCCGCGCCAGATAGATGTCCGGATTGTCGCCCAGCGCGACCTTCACCTGCCCCGAACCATCCGCCTTCATGATGTACAGGTCGACA